>ENA-ORXI01000258-ORXI01000258.1-sediment-metagenome-genome-assembly--contig:-NODE-258-length-42810-cov-13.726464_pt1 | contig 42810 bp, 39 predicted proteins | sample MGYA00237861_ERZ511468 | MGnify/ENA primary metagenome ERZ511468 (study PRJEB26299, sample SAMN06266213) | sediment metagenome | isolation source: Hudson Canyon methane seep mesocosm | place... | reverse complement strand
AAAGAAATGTAATAGCTACTATTATTATGTCAAATGTTGAAATATCTTGCATCGAAATCCTTTTCTTCTCTTGTAATTATTGTGCGTATATTATCTAAATTTTGCAAAATAAAAGTTTAATTCAATGAAATATTATTTTTTAAAAATAAATATAGGTCAATATTAATTTTATGTCAATAGATTTTTAATAAAACTTAGATACAATCTCCTACAATGATAAAAAGATATCCAACAAAAAAAATATATGTAGGTGACGTGGCAATTGGTGGTGATGCACCCATCTCTGTTCAATCTATGACATACAGTAAAACTTCAGATGTGGAAGCTACCGTTGAGCAAATAAAACAGTTACATTTTGCAGGTGCAAATATAGTGCGTGTTGCAGTTCCAGATATGGCAGCAGCTAGGGCACTTAAAGCTATAAAAGAGCAAACTACGTTACCAATAGTTGCTGATATACACTTTAACCATAAATTGGCATTAATTGCAGCAGAAGATGTTGATTGTATTAGAATAAATCCAGGAAATATTGGAAACAAACAAAGAGTTGCAGAAGTAGTTAAAGCTTGTCAACAACGTAATTTACCCATTCGCATTGGTGTTAATTGTGGCTCTCTTGAAAAGCAGTTTGAAGAAAAATATGGACAAACAGCTCAAGGTATGGTTGCTAGTGCTGATTATAATATCAAGTTTTTAGAAGATTTGGGTTTTACTGATATAAAAGTCTCTTTAAAAGCCAGTGATGTGCAAAGAACCGTTGAAGCCTATAGACTTCTTAGACCAAAAAATGAATACCCATTTCATCTAGGAGTTACTGAAGCTGGAACACTGTTTCACTCAACAGTTAAATCCTCAATAGCTCTTGGAAGTTTGTTACTTGATGGAATAGGGGATACACTTAGAGTCTCAATCACAGGTGAGTTAGAAAAAGAAATTGAAGTGGGTCGAGCTATATTAAAAGATGCTGGTTTAGTCAAAGATGGGTTAAATATCATTTCATGTCCAACATGTGGTAGAATTGAAGCCGATTTAGTAAGTGCCGTTGCACAAATTGAAGAAAAAACAAAACATATAAAAACTCCATTGGATATTTCAGTTATGGGATGTGTGGTAAATGCCTTAGGTGAAGCCAAAAATGCAGACGTTGCTATTGCATATGGAAAAGGCAGTGGAATGATAATAAAAAAAGGTGAAGTAATAGCAAAACTTCCAACAAATAAGTTACTAGACAGATTTTTGCAAGAAGTTGAAGCAGAAGCTGATAAAAAAATAAAGCATAAAGTGAAAAATAATGGATAGTGTTTATAGTATCAATATTGAAAGAGCAGTTTTAAGTTCAATTCTTTTTAATCCAGAAGAGATAGAAGATGTTTTAGGAGTATTAAAACATAAAGATTTTTATCTTCCCGCACATCAAAAAATATTTGAAGTAATGGAAACGCTTCATAATGCTGACTTACCAATTGATGAAGAATTTATTAGAAAAAGAGTTAATAGTAAAGATGTAGATGACTCTATTTTAATAGAAATATTATCAGCAAATCCAATTACAAATACACTGGCTTACGTATCAGAAATAAAAGATGGTTCAGTTAAAAGAGAACTTGCAACCTTAGCAACTACTATAAAAAAAGTTGCAATTGAAGATGACATCGCTGCAACTCAAGCAGTTGATACTGTGCAAAATGAATTATATAAAATTACTACTGATTCAGCTTCTAGTGAACTTAAAAATATGGAAACTATTAGTACTGAAACGCTTGATTATATCAAACGTATGAAAGAGATGGGAAATAAACATCTTATTGGTGAAACCACGGGATTTTATGAATTGGATAAAAAAACCACTGGATTTAATGCTGGGGATTTGGTCATAATTGGTGCTAGACCCGCGATGGGTAAAACCGCACTGGTTCTTAATATGGGATTGGCCAATGTTGAACAAGGGAAAGGTGTGATTATCTTCTCCCTGGAAATGCCAGCAGAGCAGCTAATGTTGAGAATGTTAAGTGCAAAAACATCTATACCTCTTCAAAATCTTAGAAAAGGTGACTTAGATGATCAACAGTGGAGTAATCTTACTGCTGCATTTGATGACTTGAACGGTAAAAAACTTTTTGTGGATGATGGTGGTAGTTTAAATATCAATCAACTTCGTGCACGAGTTCGAAAAATTGCACAAAATCAAGATAACAATATCTCAATGATTATCATTGATTACCTTCAACTAATGCAAGGTACAGGTGGGAAAGACAGACACCTTGAGGTCTCTGAAATAAGTAGAGGACTAAAAATGCTCGCGCGTGAAATGAAAATTCCTGTAATTGCGCTTTCACAGTTAAACCGTGGGTTGGAAAATAGACCAGATAAACGTCCAATGTTAAGTGACTTAAGAGAATCAGGTTCTATTGAGCAAGATGCTGATATTATCATGTTTGTATACAGAGATGACGTATATAAAGAACGTGATGAAGCACGAAAAGAAAAAGAAGCAAAAGATAGAGGGGAAGAATATAAATCTACCTTTATTAACAATCCTGTAGAAGAAGCAGAAGTTATTATTGGAAAACAAAGAGCGGGACCTATTGGGACTGTTAAACTTGACTTTCAAAAAGGTTTTACTCGATTTGTGGATAAAGAACAAAGTGGAGTTGCCCCAATTGAAGTGATATATGAACAAGTGGCAGATGTGCAAAAAGATACAGTGATAGAAATACCAGATATTTTATAAGGGAAGAATTTGAAGATACTCATAACTGGAACAGCAGGATTTATAGGAAGTCATTTAGCACTTAAATTACTTAATCGTGGAGATGAAGTGGTTGGACTTGACAATATCAATGACTATTATGACCAAAATGTAAAATATGGACGTCTTCAAAGAACGGGAATCATTGATACTCTTGTAGAGGGTAAAGATATAAAAGAAAATGAACTTTTAACTTCTTCAATATATCCTAATTATAAATTCATAAAAATGAATTTAGAAAATAAAAAAAGTATGGAAGAGCTTTTTGAATCTGAGAAGTTCGATGCTGTATGTAATCTTGCAGCGCAAGCGGGAGTTCGATACTCATTAACCAATCCACAAGCATATGTTGACAGTAACATAGTAGGGTTTGTAAACATTTTGGAATGTTGTAGAAATTATGACGTGAAAAACTTATCTTATGCCTCTAGCTCTTCAGTATATGGTTTAAACGAAGCTTTGCCATTTAGCACAAGCCACAATGTTGACCATCCAATTTCACTGTATGCAGCAAGTAAAAAATCAAATGAACTGATGGCACATACTTATTCCCATCTTTTTGGAATTCAAACTACAGGATTGAGATTTTTTACTGTTTATGGACCATGGGGAAGACCAGATATGGCACTTTTCCTTTTTGTGAAAGCAGCCTTAGAAGGTAAAACAATTGATGTATTTAATAATGGTGAAATGTTAAGAGACTTTACTTATGTTGATGATATTGTTGAAGGCGTTACTAGAGTAATAGATAATCCCTCAAATGCTAATAAAAAGTGGAACGGAAAAAAACCTGATCCCTCAACTTCAAGTGCTACATATAAAATCTATAATATTGGAAATAATAATCCCGTAAAATTAATGGACTTCATAAAAGCAATAGAGAATAAACTGGGTAAAAAAATAGAAAAAAACATGATGCCCATCCAGCCTGGTGATGTGCCTGCAACTTATGCAGATGTTACAGATTTAGTTGAAAACTTAAACTATAAACCTGAAACTTCAATCCAAAATGGAATTGATAAGTTTGTTGATTGGTATATAGAGTTTTTTGATAAAGGTAATAATTAACTTTGAATTTAATAAAAAATAAACAAAAAATAAATGATGTCAATGCCTATCTGTTAATTGCGTTTGCTTTTGCGTTACCATTAACTGTAGCAGGTGCTAATATTATAGATGCTTTTATTGTGCTCCTGTGGCTGGCGCGCGGAACCTTTAAAGAAGATTGGAATGAAGTTAAAAACAATAAAGTGGTTTTAGCTGTTCTTGGATTTTACTTATTACATATTGTAGGTTTATTGTGGACTGAAGATATGCAATGGGGCTTGCATATTCTTAAAAAAGAGAGTAAATTTTTGATGATTCCTATCTTTATGCTTTTTGTTAGACAAGAGCATATTAAGTATTATATATATGCCTTTTTAGCGGCTATGACTTTAAGTGAAGTCCTGTCATATGGAGTTTGGCTTGAAATAATTCCTGAGTTTAAACATGCGACAGTTATTAATCCTACCCCATTTATGAGCCACATATCATATAATCCCCTCTTAGCATTTGCAATCTATCTATTATTGATAAGTCTTCTATTTGATGAAAACTTAAAGAAAAAGCAAAAAATTCTTTATGTCCTTTTTGTAATTACAATGAGCATAAATATGTTTATCACGGGTGGTAGAGCGGGCCAAGTTATGTTTTTTACTATGCTAATTATAATTGTGTTCCAATATTTTAATAGCAGTATAATAAAATCGCTAATTATTTCTTTACTTATATTGCCTGTAATATTTATACTTGCGTATAAAGGGAGTAATATATTCAATTCTAGGGTGAATTTAGCAGTGACTAGTGTAATAAATTATGAAGAAGATAAAAATACTTCGGTGGGTCAGAGATTAACCTATTTGATAAATTCATATGAAATAATTCAAGCCAATGCTATTTTTGGTGTTGGCACTGGTGATTTTAAAAATGAATATCATAAAGTTAATCAACGTAATACTCCAGAAGTTACTACTACAGTTAATCCACATAATATGTATGTTCTTGAACTAGTGCAATTTGGGTTGATAGGATTTATTAGCCTATTAAGTATTCTTTATTATCAAGTGGCTTTTGCATCTAAAAATGAAAACTTGATGTTAAAATACATTGGGATAACGTTACCTTTATTATTTACTGTTATAATGCTAAGTGATTCATATTTATTAGGTCATTATACGGGCATGTTATTCATTTTTTTCTCTGCTTTTATATATAAAAATTATAAATACAAAACTTCAAAAGAAAACAAGGTTAAAATATGAAAATAAGTATAATTGGTTCAGGCTATGTTGGTTTAGTATCTGGTGCTTGTTTTTCAGATATGGGTAACGACGTGATTTGTGTTGATCTTGATGAAGAAAAAATTTCTAATTTAAAAAATGGTGTAATTCCAATTTATGAACCTGGATTAAAAGAAATAATTTTGAAGAATTATCAAACAGGGACACTTGTTTTTACTACTGATATAAAGTACGCTCTTGAAAATTCAGATGTTTGCTTCATAGCTGTTGGTACTCCAATGGGAGAAGATGGAAGTGCTGATATGCAATATGTACTTGCAGTTGGAAAAAGTATTGGCGAAAATATGACTCAACATATGTATATAGTTAATAAGAGTACCGTCCCTGTTGGAACTGCAGTTAAAGTTAAAGAAATTGTTACATCCTCACTATTGAAACGAAAATCTTTATTGACATTTGATATTATTTCAAATCCTGAGTTTTTGAAAGAAGGTGCAGCAGTTGATGACTTCATGAAACCAGATCGGGTTATTATTGGTGCAGAGAGAAAAGAATCCATTGAAGTAATGAAAGAATTATATAGGCCCTTCACAAGAAATCATGATAGGTTTATTACTATGGATATTAAGTCAGCTGAAATGACAAAGTATACTGCAAATGCCATGCTTGCAACAAAAATTTCTTTTATGAATGAAATAGCTAATATTTGCGAAAGAGTTGGTGCAGATGTTAATCAAGTACGAAATGGAATAGGAAGTGATTCTAGAATTGGGTATTCATTTATTTATCCTGGTTGTGGTTATGGAGGAAGCTGTTTCCCTAAGGATGTCCAAGCATTGGTAAAAACTTCTAAAATTAATGGATATACACCAAAAATTCTTAATGCCGTTGAACAAGTTAATTATGAACAAAAAAGGATTATCTCAGCAAAAATACTAAAAAGGTTTGGGAGAGATTTAGGTAATAAAGTATTTGCAATTTGGGGACTTGCTTTTAAGCCAGAAACAAATGACATGAGAGAAGCATCTTCAATAACTGTTATAAATGAATTAACGTCTAGAGGCGCAAAAGTTAGAGTATATGATCCAAAAGCTATAAAAGAAGCACGTGAATATCATCTAAGTAATATTAAGGACATTGAATATTGTGATAGTAAATATGATGCATTAATTGGTGCGGATGCAATGATTTTACTTACTGAATGGAAAGAATTTAGAAGTCCAGATTTTGATGAAATAGCTAAAAGGCTGAGAGCGAAGATAATCTTTGATGGTAGAAATCAATATAATAAGATAAAATTAGAAAAATTAAATTTTGAGTATTATCAAATAGGAGTATCGTAATGACAAAAATATCTATAATTGGGCTAGGATATGTTGGCCTTCCACTAGCTGCTGCATTCTCTTCAAAATATGATGTAGTAGGATTAGATATCCACCAAGCAAGAATAGATGAACTAAATAAAGCACATGATAGAACACTAGAATTAAATGAATCACAACTCCAAGTTGCTTTAGATAATAATATAAAATTTACTTGTAATACAGAAGATATAAAAGATTGTAATATATTTATTGTAACAGTTCCTACTCCCATTGATAAAAACAAAAGACCAGATTTAACTCCTTTAATAAAAGCAAGTAAAACAGTAGGTAAAGTATTAAAACCAAATGATATAGTTATCTATGAATCAACTGTATACCCAGGAGCAACGGAAGAAGATTGTGTTCCCATTTTAGAAAAGTTTTCAAACCTAAAATTTAATGAAGACTTCTTTTGTGGTTATTCTCCTGAGAGAATCAATCCAGGTGATAAGGAACATACTGTTACAAAAATACTAAAAGTAACAGCAGGTTCAACTCCTGAAATTGGTAAAAAAGTAGATGAACTATATTCAAGTATTATTACTGCAGGTACTCACTTAGCACCAACTATTAAAGTAGCAGAAGCTGCAAAAGTAATAGAAAACTCTCAAAGAGATATTAATATTGCATTTGTAAATGAACTTGCTATTATCTTTAATAAATTAAATATCAATACTCAAGATGTATTGGAAGCTGCAGGAACTAAATGGAACTTCTTACCATTTAAGCCAGGATTAGTTGGTGGACACTGTATTGGTGTAGATCCATACTACTTAACACATAAAGCACAACAAATTGGATATAACCCAGAGATTATTCTTGCTGGTCGTAGACTCAATGATAATATGGGTATCTATGTAGCTAATCAAGTTATTAAACTCCTTATAAAAAAAGGCCATAAGATAGAGGGTTCAAAAGTCCTTATTCTAGGAATCACTTTTAAAGAAAATTGTCCAGATATAAGAAACTCAAGAGTAATAGATGTAATAAAAGAACTAGAAGAGTTTGGGTGTAATATTGATGTATATGATCCATGGGCAGATAAAATTGAAGTTAATTGTGAATATAAACTTGAATTACAAGATAAAGTTGATATATCTAAATATGATGGAGTAATTTTAGCTGTTGCACATGATGAGTTTAAACAACTAGATATAACAGTAAATAGTAATGCTGTAACATATGATATTAAATCACTTTTGGATAATGCAGATGGAAGACTTTAAAAACCATGAAAGAAATATATAAGAAAATATGGAAATTATTATCTCCAAGTGAACGAAAAAAAATATTTGTAATTTTGGCTTTAATGATTGCAATGGCATTGTTTGAGATAGTTGGAATTGGCTCTATTATGCCTTTCCTTGCTGTTCTTGGAAATCCAGATCTTATACATACTAATATATATTTATCGAAGATATATACTTATCTTTCATTTAATGATAAGAATTCATTTTTGATGTTTTTGGGAATATCAGCGCTTTTTACACTTGTAGTTAGTGCATTTTTCAAAAGTATAACTTATTATGCGCAGTCTAGATTCTCAAACATGAGAAGGCATAGTATTGGACAGAGATTACTAAAAAAATACTTACATCAATCGTACAATTTTTTTCTTTCAAGAAGTAGTAGTGAAATTTCAAAAACAATTCTCTCCGAATCGGATATGTTTGTCGGGCAAGCTTTAACTCCATCATTAAAATTCATAACTCATTTTTTGATTACAATTTTTATAACCTTTTTTCTAGTAGTGGTTGATCCTATTCTTGCTCTAATACTTGTCCTTACTTTTGGTATTTTTTATTTTATTGTATACATCAGTATTAGGAAGTACTTATCGAAAATTGGAGTATTAAGAATAAAAGCAAATAGTTCAAGATTTAAAATAATCTCGGAAATAATAGGTGGTATTAAAGAACTTAAAGTGTTAGGTCGAGAAGATGTTTATTTGGACAGTTTTAAAAAACCTTCTTACGATTATTCAAGTTATTCTGCTTCGAATCAAATATTATCTCAAATTCCACAATTTTTAATTGAAGCAATTGCTTTTGGTGCTTTACTTGCTATGGCTATGTATGCATTAACAGGTGATGAAGCAGACTTGGGGAAGTTATTACCTATATTGGGTTTATATGCATTAGGTGCAATGAAATTAAAACCAGCAGTAAATAGTATGTTTGCGGCCACGGCAACTATGAAATTTGGAAGTTCCGTTGTAGATTCTATTCTTAATGATTTAGAGAGAGTAGATGAACAAATAAATATTCACAATGACAATAAGAAATTATTTTTAAAAAAGAATTTAGAATTAAAAAATATTCATTTCTCATATGATAATACAAATGTTAAGATTCTTCAAAATATTGATATAACAATAAAAGCAAGAACGACCGTTGGAATAATTGGGACCACGGGATCTGGTAAAAGTACTTTAGTGGATATAATAATTGGCCTATTGAGTCCTTGTAATGGAAATATAATAATAGATGACAAGTTATTGTCGATAGAGAATATTAGGGCATGGCAAAATTCTATTGGTTATGTATCTCAGCATATATTTTTATCAGATGATACAATCGCCTCAAATATTGCATTTGGTATGGAAGAAGATAAAATAGATATAATACAAGTAGAAAGAGTAGCAAAGATGGCTCAAGTACATGATATGATTTTTAAATTAGAGTCTGGATATAATACAAAAATAGGAGAAAGAGGGATAAGATTATCTGGTGGACAAAGACAAAGATTAGGTATTGCAAGAGCATTGTATCATAACCCAGAACTGTTAATTTTAGATGAAGCTACAAGCGCATTAGATAATAAAACTGAATTAGAAGTGATGAATTCAATAAATAATATGAGTGGAAATAAAACTATTATTATGATTGCACATCGTTTAAGTACCATTGAAAAATGCGATATGATATTAAAATTGGATAATGGAATTATTACTTCAAGTAAAAGTATAAATGATTAAAAAGAATATAAATGAAGATAATTGATATTAGTCTAAAAATTGATAATAAAATACATTTATGGCCTGGCGAACATAATAAATTAAATATTATAAAAACTAAATATTTAGATACAGATGGTGTCAATGTTAGTAGAATTAATATGGGATTACATACAGGTACACACATAGATTCTCCATTACATCATATTAAAGATGCTCAAAGTGTAAATGAAATTAACTTAAATAATTTTTATTCAAAAGCGCAAGTTATTGATTTAACTCATGTAAATAATTCAATTAAACTTGAAGATATAATAAATATAGATTTTACAGAAAAAGTTATACTTTTTAAAACAAAAAACTCTCTTTTATATAAAACTAGAGATACTTTTTTTAAAGAATATATATATTTAGAAGAGTGCGCTGCAAATTATTTAGTAAAAAAAGATATTAATATTATAGGAATTGATTATTTGAGTATTGAAAACTTTTATAATAAAGAAGCTATTGTACATAAAATTCTTTTTTCTAATAATATTTTTGTTTTAGAGAGTTTAGATTTAAATAATGTAGAAGCTGGTATCTATACTTTTATAGGTTTTCCTATTAAGTTAGTAGATACAGAAGCCTCACCAGTAAGAGCAATTTTAATCAAAGGGAAAATATAATGAACTATATATCACATAAGAATATAACACGACTGATACTTGATGTATTAAAAGAATTAAAAGTAGAAGATAAGATTGCAAAATATACTGCCGATGGACTAGTTGAATCTTCATTAAGAGGTATAGATTCACATGGAATTCGTTTATTTTTTCATTATGTAGAGGCAGTTAAAAGTGGAAGGTTAAATACTAATCCAAAAATTAATTTTACAAAAACATCAAGTTCAACTGGAATATTAGATGCTGATCATACATTTGGACATGCCGCTGGTATTATTGCTATGAATTATTCAATTCAATTAGCAAATGAATCAGGTAGTGGACATGTTGCGGTTAAAAATTCTTCGCACTGTGGTGCTTTAGCATATTATGCCCATGAAGCTTGTAAGAATGATATGATTGGTGTAGCGTATACTCATGCTACTTCTAGACTAAGAAGTCCAGGAGGACAACAATCTTTTTTTGGTAATAACCCAATTTGTTTTGCAGCTCCCATGAAAGAGGAAGAACCATTTTGTTATGACGGTGCAAATTCAACTATAACATTTAATGAAGTTAGAAGATGCAAAGATTTAAATCAAACATTGCCTGATGGTGTAGTTGCTGATAAAAATGGTGTTATTACATGTGATCCAAATGAAGCTGAACAATTAATACCAATTGGTGATTATAAAGGATTTGGTTTATCAATGGTAGTTGATATTTTTTGTGGATTAATGACTGGTATGCCTGTAGGTAAAGATGTAACAAAAATGTTTGGTGATGAAGATATAATGAAAGAAAAAAGATATTTAGGACAATTTTATTCTGCTTATAAAATAGATTCTTTTGTCTCTAAAGATGAATTTAAAAATAGATTACAGAATTTAGCTATTTCATTGAGGTCTGAACCATCATTAGAAAATGATGTTCCCGTTATGGTACCAGGAGATCCTGAAAAGAAAAATAAAAAAGCTAGAATAGAGTATGGAATACCTATACCTGATGCTGATTATAATAAATTTAATAAATTAGCTAAACAATTTAATGTAGAGGGTATATAAATGAATATTTTGGCAATAATACCTGCAAGAGGAGGTTCTAAAGGAATTCCTAAAAAAAATATAAAAGATTTAGCAGGAAAACCTTTAGTTTCACATACTATAGAACAATCATTGAGCTCAAAATATATTAATAGAACGATTGTAAATAGTGAAAGTAAAGACATAAGAGATATAGCAGAAAAGTTTGGTGCAGAAACCATGGATAGAATAGAAGAGTTTTATCATGATAATAGTACGCAAGAAGTTGATAGATTACTTTATTGGATTGTTGAGCAACTCGAATCTAAAGGTGATAAAATTGATATAATTGTATTATTATATCCCACTGCACCATTAAGAGATGTTCAAAGTATTGATAAAGCAATAAGCATGGTCATTAATGATAGTTATGATTCTGTTTTATCTTTATATGAAGACACTACTTATTTATGGAAAATAGAAGATGAAATCGCAATACCTACAAATTATGATCCAAAAACTAGGGGCCCAAGACAAAAAGAGTATTGGAATCAATGGGCAGAAAATAAAGCAATATATGTCATGAAAAGAGATTTACTTATGAATACAAAATGTAGGTTAGGTGGTAAAATAGGTTATGTTGAGATGAGTAAGTTAAATTCAATTGATATCGATAAACCTGAAGATTTTATATTATGTGAACAATTAATAAAATCTAAAATTAAATAAGTTGAAAAGGTTAAATAATATGAAATGTTGTATTTGCGATAATGAAATATTTAAAACAGTTTTTGAAGGTAAAGTTCGAGATGGAGGAGCAAGTTCCAATACTAATTTTAATGCGAAGATTATTCGTTGTTTAGAATGTGAAGTAGAACTTTTAGATGCTAATAACATAAATGACGAAAAGTATTGGGAAAAAAAAACCGATAGTATTGATAAAAAAAAGATTTATAAAAAATATGACTGGGAACAAGAACTTTGGCTCAATAAAATTGGTCTAAATACTTTTAGAGATAAAAATGTTTTAGATTTTGGATGTGGCCATGCAATTTTTTTAGATTTATTACAAAATATAGCTAATGAAACATATGGAATTGAAAAAGACAAGAAATTATTTAATGATTTTTATATTAACAAAGAACATAAAATATATGAGGATTTAAAAGATATAAAAACAGGAACAATTGATATAACAGTTTCATTTGATGTTATAGAACATTTAGAAAACCCAAAAGCTATTTTAAAAGAAATAAATAGAGTCATGAAGTCTAATGGTGAAATATACTTTGGTGTTCCAAATCAAAATGATTTTTTAAAAAGAATTGAAAATACTTATTTACCATTCTTTTACCATAAGGCACATCTTCTTTATTTTAATGAAAAGTCATTTTCGAAACTATTGGAAAATACTAATTTTAAATATGTTAATGTTGATTATTTACATAAATATAATATTTATAATATGATTAATTGGTTAAAAGATAATAAACCAACTGGCAATCCTTTGTTAGATGAGCCATTTGATGAATTTTTTGACAAACAATATAAATCATATTTAGAATTAAAAGGAATGTCTTCTCATATAATTATAAAAGGTGAAAAGTGTCTAAAATGATATTAGTTACTGGGTCTAATGGAATATGTGGCTCTGCAATTTTTGAGAGTATATTAAATGAAAAATATTCAATAATATATACAGATATTAAGCAAAATAGAAATAAAAATTTTGTTGTGGCAGACTTAACTGATTTAAATAGTATTAAATCACTTTTTGATAAATTTAAATTTGACACCCTTATCCATTTTGGTGGAAGTAGTGACCCTAAAACAGAATGGAAAGATGTATTAAATAATAATATTACTGGAACATATAATATTTTAAATGTTGCTGTAGAAAAAGGAATAAAAAAAATTATTTTTGCAAGTACTAATCACGTTATGGGAATGTATGAAATAAATAATCCACTAAAATGCTTTAGTTTACCAGAAGCTAGTTCAAACAAAGAGATTATTGATAATAAAATGGATGTTAAACCTGATTCTCTTTATGGTGTAAGTAAATTGTTTGGTGAAAATCTTTGTAAGTTTTATTCTGAAAACTTTAATGTGTCATGTTATATTATAAGAATAGGTTCTATTCGAGAGAAAAACAATGATCACCCTTATATTTATGCAGAAGAAGGTGTTCAAAAAGGTTTATGGGAAAAAGGAAGCAGTGAATACAAATTTCAAGAAAAAAGATTAAAATCAATTTGGATGTCAAGAAGAGACTTTGTTCATATGATTGATAAGTTATTAGATTATACTGACTTGGAAAATAAGTATGATATTTTCTATGCAACAAGTTTAAACTCAAGAAGATTCTTTGATATTGAGACAGCAATTGAAAAATTAGATTTAAATTTAAAAGATAATTCAGAAGATGTTTTATATAGGGATATTTATGGTTTCGATAATAATTAGAACAAAGAATGAAGAACGTTGGATAGGTCATTGTTTAAAGCAAATAAAAATACAATCATATATAGACTATGAAGTTATATTAGTTGATAATCAAAGTGATGACTATACAATACAAAAAGCAAAATTAGTAATGCCTGATATTAAAATTCATCATATTGAAGAGTTTATGCCAGGAAAAGCATTAAATCTTGGAATTATAAATTCTTCTGGAGAGTATATTGTATGTTTATCAGCTCATTGTATACCTGTAAATGAATATTGGCTAGAGAAGTTAGTTAATGAAATCAAAAGCGATGAAAATATTGCAGGAGTATATGGTAGACAGTTACCTATGGATCAGACACATGATATAGATAGAAGAGATATGTATGTTACATTTGGACTTGATAGAAGAGTTCAATATAAAGATCCATTTTTTCATAATGCAAATAGTATATTAAGGAAAGATTTATGGGAAAAAACTCCTTTTGATGAAAATGAAAGAAATATTGAAGATAGAGTTTGGGCACAAAAGATGATTGATAATAGTTATAAAATAATATATACTCCAGATTCAATGGTTTATCATTATCATGGGATACACCAAACTAATAAAAATACCAGATATAAAAATATCGTAAAAATTATTGAAAGAACAAATAATAAATTAGATACTTTACCTATTTCTGAATATAATATTCAAGCAATTATCCCAATTTTAAATGTTGATTTAGAAGATGAGATTTCGAGAGAAGTATTTATCAATACTATAAAGCTATTTAGCTCGATTTCAATAATTTCTAATATTGTCATAACAACTGATAATTTATTTAAGTTAAAAAAAATGCTTCCTCAAGAAAACAATTTAATATTAATAGAAAGAGAAAACATCCATACACGAGTCGTTGATGTGTATGCCGAAACTATTAAATCACTTAAAACAAAGAATGAATACCCTGATATAGTCGTAATGTCAGATATATCATATCCTTTTAAATCAAGAACTATTATAGAAAATTGTATTTATGAACTTCTTAAAAATGATGTAGATGCTGTAATACCTGCTTATGCAGAAATGAGACCAACTTGGATTAAAGATAAAGATGGAGAGTATAAAAGAGTTGATAATTATGAAGTTTCAAAGAAAGAAAGAGAACCTACATATATAGGACTTGAAAATATATCAACTGTTGCATATTCTGATAAAGTTAAGAATCATCAAAATTTTTTTAATAATAAAATAGAAATGGTAATTGTAGATAATCCATATTATAAATTAAAATTAAAAGAAATAAAAAGTAGAGATGAATTTTATTATATAATGAAAAATATAAATAAACAATACGTAGATTAAAGGGTATATATGAAAGTTTTAATTATAACTGATTCTTTATCTCTTCCTAGAGATACTTCTGAGACTTGGGATAATACATATGTTAAAAAACTTAAGTTATATTTTCCAGAAATAGAATTTATTCATTTTGCATATGGAAAAGCCACTACAAATTTATTTGCTATGCAAGTAAAAAGATATTATAAATATATAAAACCTGATTTGATTATTATGCAGTGTGGCATTGTTGATTGTACACCAAGAGTATTAAAACATTATGAGAGTAAGATTTTAATTAAGTTAAAATTATCTTTTATTTTGACTAAAAAAGTTAAACTATTTATACGAAAATATAGAAACCTCAGATATGTTAAAGAAGAGCAGTTTAGAATAAATGTAAATAAAATAAAAAGCTTATTTAACCCATCATCTTTTATGAGTATAGGGATTTTACCTCCCCCTTTAGAACATGAAAATAAAGTTAAAGGAATACAGAAAATTGTTAAAAGTTATAATTCTATATTAGATGAAATAACAGATTTAATTGAAACAACAGATTTTCCCAAAAATGGATTAATTGATGATTATGTTCATATGAATAAAATTGGTCATGAGTATATTTTTAATAAAATTAAAAAGGAAATTGAACAATATGATAATTAATAAAGAAAAAGTAAATTATTATATTGTTTTTTATGAAAAATACAGTGATTTAGAAAATATGGCACCAATTGTTAATTATATGTTAGATAAAGATTTAAATTCAAAAGTAGAATTTTTTTATTATGGACATAGGATAAATGAATTTAGTATGTATATTATCGATTGGTTTCAAAAAAAATATCTAAATAGGATTATTCATAATTCATTAGGTTATAATAAAATTTCAAACTTTAAGAATAAGAATAATTTAAAAATAAAAATTTTAAATAAGACTCTTTCTTTAGGTAAGAGTTTTTCTGTAAGCAAAGATTATTATATGAATTATTATTCAAACATAATGTATTCTCATCTTAATCAACTGACTACATTAAATGATAATTTGAAAAATGTAATATGTTTATATGCATTTTCTGGAAGAGACATATTAACTAAAACTGCTATTAAGACAAAAAATAATAAAAATATAAAATGGATTAGACTTCCACAAGGTGTCAAACTAACAACAAGTTGTTTTAGAGATAATACTGATAAGCCTTTTAATGCAGAAAAATATGCTGATAAGTGGGCTGATATTGTAATCGATACAGATAATTACAATTTTGACTATTTGGATGATTTTAATAAAAAAATTGGTAGAAAACAGGGTGATTATTCTGGGATTGTAAAGCTAGGTGCGCCAAGATTTAGTAACACATGGATTGAAATATTAGATAATGAAATTTTCAATGATTATAAGTCTACTTTTTTATTAAATGATAATAAAATCAAGGTATTGTTTTTATTAACCCCATGGAAGAAAAATGTTTGGAAAGATGAAACTCATAAGGTTATAGAATTAATTTTGAGTTACAATGTAAATCTAATTGTTAAGGGGTTTCATCATGATACACTATTAGATAAATGCCTTGAAAATAGGATAATAAGAGATGAAGATAGTGCAACAACAACTCTTATTAGAGATGCGGATGCAGTAATATATATTGCAACAAGTGTAGCATTAGAATCATATATAAGAGGGAAAGAGACATTAAATATTAGTTATTTGCATGCTAATCAAACTATATTAAATACCGAAACATCTTGCATAGAAGCAAAATCTAGAGATGATATGCATGTTTTTATGACAAATTTAATTAATAATGGAACTTTTTCAAATGATGTTGAGACTAAACAAAAAACTGAAAAGTTTATTTTGGAAAATATAGTTAAGAATGATGTAGATTTGGCTTATCCAAATTTTATATTAAACAATATATAATAATTAAAAAGATTTAAAAAGATGAAAAAAACATATATAATTGCTGAGATTGGAAATACTCATGAAGGAAGTTTAGGTTTAGCTAAGCAGTTCATAAAAACTGCAGCAGAAACAGGTGTAAATGCTGTAAAAATGCAAACTCATATTTTTGATGCAGAAAGCTTACCTGATGCACCAAACCCACCTTATTTTAAAGATGAGACAAGAAAAGATTATTTTGAAAGAACTTCATTTACAATAAAAGAGTGGAAGGAATTAAAAAGGTTTAGTGAACAAGATTTAAAATTAGATTTTTTTAGCTCGCCCTTTTCTCTTGAAGCTGTTGATATTCTTGAATCTGTTGGGATGAATACTTACAAAATTGCTTCAGGTGAAGTAAATAATATTCCTTTACTAGAAAAAGTAGCTAAAACTGGGAAAAAAGTTTTATTGTCTAGTGGTATGAGTAGTTGGTTAGAACTGGATGAAGCTGTTAAAACTTTGCAATTTAATGGTTGTAATGATCTTGTTGTACTTCAATGTACTTCTGAATACCCTTGTCCCCCTGAACAAGCTGGACTTAATGTTATTAATCAAATAAAAAGTAGATATAAAAATATTGAAGTAGGCTATAGCGATCATACATTAGGAGTTGCAGTACCTTTAGCTGCAGTAATAATGGGTGCTACAGTAATAGAAAAACACTTTACTTTATCTCAAAAAATGTATGGCAGTGATGCTATGAACTCTACTGAACCAGAAGAATTTAAAAGATTGGTAGATGAGATAAGACAAATTGAGATTGCAATGTCAAGTGAAATTGATAAAGATAGTAAAGTATTTGATTTAAAGAATATGAAAGTTACTTTTGAGAAGTCAATTGTTTCATCTAGATTAATAAACCAATTTGATATAATTGGCATAGAACATTTAGCTTTTAAAAAACCTGGTGATGGAATTCCAGCTAAAGAATATAAAAATATACTAGGGAAAAAAATCAATAAAAAAGTAGATAAAAATTATAAATTTAGGTGGGAAGATTTTGAATAAAAATAATAAAATGAATATTAATTATAAAAATGAAGTAGAGTCACAAAATATTGATATTAATCAGTTAAGACCTAATAAGTCTTATGATTTTTTAATAGAAAATAGAAATGCATCTATGCAAGATTTATTAAATGATGATGATAAATTGAAGGAATTTTTAACATTACGTAAATGTCCAGTATGTGAAAGTGATAATTATACTTTTCAATATAAAAAAGATTCTTTTGATATTGTAGAATGTGATAATTGTGAAGTTCATTACGTAAATCCAATATTTAATGAAGAAAAATATATTGAAATTTATCAAAGTAATGAATACCAATCTATTGTTAAAAAACTAGGTGAAGATTCTCATCTTTACAGAAAAAATAGATTTGGTAAAGAAAGAGCTGATTTTATTGAAATGTATCATAATAAAAATTTAAATAAAACTTCTTTAGAAATAGGATGTTCAACTGGTTTTGTAGTTGAAGAGTTAAAAGATAGAGGTTGGAGTGCTAAGGGACTTGAATTAAACCCAAGTGCAGTTAAATTTGGTAATGATAGAGGGTTGAATATCTTAGATATTCCTCTTGAATTATTTGAGACAGAAGAAAAGTTTTCTGCTATTGAAATGTATGATGTTTTGGAACACCTTGTTGATCCTAAGGTTATTTTAAATAAAGCAAGAAATTTATTATCAGATGAAGGTAATTTATTTATTTATGTTCCAAACTATAATAGTGCAACAACAAAATTATTAGGTGTTGAAAATGCACACTTTATATGGCCAACACATCATCTAACTTATTTTACACCTGAGACACTTAAGTCTTTTTTAGAAGATAATGGTTTTAAGGTTTTTTTCTGGGAAACACAGGGTTTAGATGTTACTGATTGGTTATGGTATTTAAATGAAAAAACAGACTATGATACAAAACTAATTGAAGACAACTTAGAACTGATGCAGTTTTTTATTAATTCTTCAGGGTATGGCAAAAATTTAAGAATGTATGCGAAAAAGGTTTGATATGAGAAAAATATGTATTTTTATTGGAAGCCGTGCAAACTATAGTAGTATAAAATCAGTTATGAAATCAGTTCAAAATCATTCAGAGTTAGAACTTCAATTAATTCTTGGTACTTCTGCTGTATTAGATAGATTTGGGAAAGTTGAGAAATTAATTAGAGAAGATGGATTTGAACCAAATTTTACATTTTATAATCTTGTTGAAGGAGAAACCCCCGCAACAATGGCTAAATCAACAGGACTAGGACTTATTGATGCTTCTATGATACTTAATAATCTAAAACCTGATATTCTGGTTGTTGTTGGAGATAGATTTGAAATGATGTCTGTAACTTTAGCTGCAGCTTATATGAATATTAGAATTGTGCATACTATGGGTGGAGAGGTAACGGGAACAATAGATGAAAGTATTCGTCATGCTATTACAAAATTTGCTCATATTCATTTTCCTGCAAATGAAGATTCTAGACAAAGAGTTATTAAAATGGGTGAAGATGAAAAATTTGTTTTTAATGTAGGGTGTCCTAGAATTGACCTTGTATCTGACGAGCTAAAAAATAATAGTTTTGTTGTTTTAAAAAATCTTTTTAAAACGTATGGTGGTGTTGGTAGAGATTTTGATTTAACAAAGCCATATTTATTGGTCTCACAGCATTCTGTAACTACTGAGTTTGGGAATAATCAAACTCAAATTGAAGCGACATTGAAAGCATTAGAAAAATTACAAATTCCAACTATTATGCTGTGGCCTAATGCAGATGCAGGTGGAGATGATATTTCTAGGGGAATTAGAGCTTATAGAGAAAATCACAATCCCACATGGTTACATCTTTTTAGAAACCTACCTACGCATATTTATATACATCTTATGAATACAACTGCTTGTTTAATTGGAAATAGCAGCTCAGGTGTAAGAGAAGGGACTTTTATAGGTACTCCTGTGATTAATGTTGGTACAAGACAAAATAAAAGGTTGTGTGCTGAAAATGTTATACAAGTTGATTACAATACAGAAGAAATTGTAAAAGGTATTAAAAAACAATTAGTTCATGGTAAATATGAAAGTAATAACTTATATGGAAATGGTACAGCTGGAGAAAAAATTGCAGAAATATTGACTTGGGCAAACCCCTCAGTTCAAAAGACAATAGCATATTGATGAAAATATTAGGAATAATACCAGCGAGAGGTGGAAGTAAAGGCATACTAAAAAAGAATATAAAATCATTAAGGGGTAAACCATTAATAGCATATACTATAGAGGCTGCACTTTCTTCAAAACTTAGTGGAGTAATAGTCTCTACTGATTGTGAGGAAATAGCGAAGATATCTAAAAAATATGGAGCTGATGTAATCATGCGTGCAATAAAACTGGCAGAAGATGAAACACCAACTTTACCAGTACTTCAAAATGTAGTAAATTGTATAGATGTCAAATATGATGCTGTTATGACACTGCAACCAACTTCTCCTTTAAGAACGCAAAAACATATAAATGAATCAATTGAGTTTTTTGAAAATGATTTAGATGTTGATAGTTTAGTCAGTGTTGTTGAAGTTCCACATGCTTTTTTACCAGAAAAGTTGATGCAATATGATGGTAAATATTTACATGGTAATACTAATCCAATAAGAAGACAAGACATGTCCAAACAATATGCCAGAAATGGTGCTGCAATTTATATAACAAAAATTGATTTACTTAATAATAGTATACTTGGAGATAGAATTTTACCTTATTTTATGAATGAGTGTGATTCAGTGGATATTGATACACTTGATGATTTTTTTCGTGCAGAATATGAATTGTCAAAAAAAGAAATAAAGTTTAAAACAGAAAAGGAATCATGTGGAATTTAATATAGAAAACTTCAATGAAAGATTAAAGTTTAAGAATAGTTTTGATGGAAATTTAGTTTATGGTGCAAAAAAATTTCATAGTAAGACTAATAGAATTGGAGATGGTAAACCAGCAAGTGGAGGCATTTTAAAAGAATATGCGGAAGTTGTTGATGATACTAAATTAGATAGATATAAAAGAAAAGATATTTTTTGGGAAGAAATAAATTTATGTCCTGTATGTGGAAGTGATAAAAAAGAATTTTTTTTAAATAGAATAGGTCTTGATATATATAGATGTCAAGATTGTACACACAGGTACTTAAGTCCTAGAGTAAAAATTAATAAAGCAATAGAATTATATCAAAATGATTCTACATCAGCAGATATTTATAAGAGTTCTTTGCAAGAAGAACTTGATACTAAAAAATGTAATTATGGAATTAAATTAATAGAAAAACTAAATTCTAATAAAAAAAATAAAATTATGGATGTTGGATGTGGTACAGGATTATTTTTAAAGCTGGCAGAAAAAAATGGTTGGAAAGAATGTATTGGTATTGATGCCAATAGTAGTTATATTGATTCTTACATTGAAGATGGAAAACCAGGTTTGAAATATATTAATTCAACTTTTGAGAGTTTAGATCTAAATAAGGTTGGTAAAGATTATGATTGTATTTCTTTATGGAATGTACTTGAACATTTATATGATTTACATGCAATGATAGAATCATTTACTAAAATATTAAAAAAAGATGGACTTATCTTTATTATGGTACCTAATGTAGAATCTCTAGTAACTAGATTATCAAGAAGTAATTCTCCTACATTTAACTGGCAACATGTATCTAACTTTTCACCTGCAAGTTTAAAAAGATTATTTGAGTTACATGGATTTAAAGAGGTATTCTTTGAGACAGTAATTAGTGAAATAGATAATATTAAAAGTTATATGTCAGGAGAACACCCTTACCAAGGTCATGGTGATCCTGAATCTTTATTTGACTTTATTACCCCTGAGTATATACATAAAAATAATTTAGGTAGTAGAATGATAGGCATTTATAAAAAATGTTAATAAAAGGAAAATTATAAATGAATGCAATTTTTGTAACAATGGGTTCAATATATCAAGTATATTATGATGCTTATAAAGAGATAGAAAATAAATTTGATAATGTAGGTTTTTATGTCTGTAATAAAACAAACTTTGAAAAAAACTTTAGAGATGATAATAAAATAAAATATCTTAAAGAATGGGAATTAACAAATCAAATATTAAATACAAAAATTGATAAAACAAAAATTGAAAAATTTGAATCTTTATATTTTAATGATGAAGCCTTATGGCAGTCTTTGAATAATGATAGAAGAATTTTTTTAGGTAAGTATATAAGACATACTCAATCATATACACCTTATTATAAATATAATGATCTTCTTAAAATTTTTCAGATTTTTATAGAATGTATAGAAAAGTTTATAAATGAAATAAAACCAGATTACATATTTAGTATGGTACCAACTACAATTGGAGATTATTTATTTTATAAAGTTGCAAGAGGAAAAAAAATAAATTATTATTCTTTAAAAACAGTAAAAGTAGGAAATTATCAAACATTTACTCAAACAATTTCAGAAGAACACCTTGTTATTAAAGAAACTTTTAAAAATTATATAAATGATAATAATATTGAAAAAGAAACACTTCAAGAAGCAAAAGAATATATTAAAAAATTCAAAAACGGTACTACTGCATATGAAGGAAATGTTTCGATACCAAAAGAATATAAAATTTTTAAAATTCAGGATATTAAAGGTCTTGGAAAAACAATTGCTAAAGACATATTAGAAATAGGTACAAAAAAAGACCATCATAGTCGAGGATTAAATACTATTAAATATTTGTATGATAATCAAATTAAGAGTTATAAAGCAAATAAATTTAAATCATATACTAAAGAGAGAACAATTAATAATTTAGATGAAGTTAGCAATGATAATTATGTTTTTTTTCCATTACATGCTGAACCAGAGATAGGAATAACTAACTTAGCAAAATTTTATCAAAATCAAATAGAATTTATTAGAAATATTGCTTTACAACTACCTTCAAAATATAAACTTTTAATTAAAGAGCATCCTAGAAATATAGGTAGAAGAAGTTTAAACTATTATAAGAAGTTATTAGATATACCAAATGTAGATTTTGTAGATTTTGATTTACCTTCTGTTGAAGTTATAAAAAGAACAAAAGTAGTAATTGTACTTAGTGGTAATATTGGATTTGAATCAGTTATGCTTGGTATTCCTGTTATGTCTTTTGGTTCAGCAATGTATAATATTTTTCCAAAAAGTATTGTTAACTATGTTAATAATATAAAAGATTTTCATAAAGAATTTGAATATACATTAAATAATTTTAAAGAGTCTGAAGATACTTTAGAAAAGTATATTAGTGCAGTAATTAGTAATTCTTTTAGATTAGATTTATACACTGTACTTTTTAATAAAAAAGGACGTGAAGGTGGAAGTAAATTTGATAAAGATAAATATATAAATAATTGTAAAGCTTTATCTTCAGAAATATCAAAATTAATTTCTTGATATGAGAAAAGTTAAATAAGTAAAGGAGTGTTTAATGAATAATGTTTTTAAAGAGATATCGTGTCCAGTATGTAAACAAAATAACTTTGAAATAGTTTGGGAATCTACACCTGATGAATTTTTAAGTGATATGAGAAAAAGTTATTATAATCTTGATGCCTTAAATATTAATAAAGATACAAAGTTTTATATTAAAAAATGCAAAAATTGTAGTTTTGTTTTTGTTAATCCAAGATTAAAAGATGAGTTGTATAATGTTGTTTATAATGAATCAAAAGTAAAACAAAATGAGGTTAAAAGTTGGAAAGATGAAGTTGGTACAGATCTTAATTATCTGTATAATACATATCATAAATGGTCAGTAACACCATCATTTATAAGAGTTTTATCATATGTAAAGAAAAAATTTAATAAAGCCAAAAATGATAATTATGAAAGAATAAAATTACTAGATTATGGTTGTGGTGGTGGACATATATTAGAACTATGTAAACCTTTTGGAATAAAAGGAATGGGCGTAGATATTGATAACTGGAGATTAAATCATTGTAAAAGTAAAGGGTTGGATGTTTGTAGACCTGAAGAACTAGATAATAATGAAACATTTGATGTTATAGTCTCAACATCTGTAGTTGAACATGTAAATGATTTAGATGCATATTTTAGTTTTATTAGTAAACACCTTAAAAAAGGCGGTTATTGTTCGTTGATTGGATTGACACCACATATTATAGATATAGAGAAAAAAAAGGGAGTATATAATATAGTTATGCCTCTTGAACATATCAATTATTTTACCAAGAAATCTTTTGATATGTTAATAAAAAAACATGGATTAAAAAGAATAAAATATAGCAATTCAATGAAAGAGATATCAAAACCTATAGATTATGTGAAACCATTTATTAAAAATATTGTTTTTCAAGGGTTCTCTCCTACAGGAAGTATGGAAGTAGATATAGTTAAACTGTGATATACAGTAGTATATAGTTTTAATAAGTAATAATTATAAAATATAGGTATGTGTAATGATAAAAAAAAATATTAAAATGTTAATTGATGTTTTAGTTGAATATACAAAAATATTAGGCTTGTCTAAAACAATAAAAACAAATGTAGAATATAATATATATAAGACAAATTATAAGCATACTTTTTTTGGGTATTATGATAAATCTCCTTTTAATAATAATAATACAAAGTTATTAGCTATAGGAACAAACTACGATGATAAATTAACTAGTGAACAAGAAGCCAGTATTGGATATTTTGATATTGAAACTAAAATATTTAAAGAAATTGGAAAAACCACTACGTGGTGTTGGCAACAAGGCTGTAGGTTAATGTGGTTTAATGATATGTCATTTATCTTTAATAAAGTTGTTGATAATGACTATGGCTCTGTTGTATATGATATAGAAAAACAAGAGGAAATAAAAGAATATAATTTTGCAATTTATGATAAAACTACTGATAACAAATTAGCACTATCTCTAAATTTTTCGAGATTACAATATTTTCGCCCAGGTTATGGCTATTGTAATTTTTTAAAAGAAGAAGATAAAAAAAGTATATTAGAAACAGATGGGATTTATTTGTGTTCACTTGAAAATAATACAAAAAAATTGTTAATTCCACTGTTAGAAATTATATCAATTGAAAATGATGAGAGAATGGATGATGCAGAACACTATATTAATCATTTAAAATTTTCACCTGATAATAAAACATTTCTTTTTTATCATATTTGGAATAAAAATAATAAAAGACATACAAGAGCTATATTCGCAAATATAAAAGGTGAAATAATTAAAGTAATTGATAATAAAACATTTATGTCCCATTATACATTTAAAAATTCTAAAGAAGTTTTAATGTTTACAAAAGTTATTCAAAACGGTTATTATTTATATAATTTGGATAATAAAAACTGTGAGATAATTTATAACAACCTTCAAGAAGATGGTCATCAATCTTATATAAATAGTGAGGATATATTAACGGATACATATCCAAATAAATTTACTAGAGATCAAAAGATTATAATATTTAATAAAAACAAGTTAATTAATATAGCAAAGCTTTATTCTCCGTTAAGATACAATGGAGAAGTCAGATGCGACCTTCATCCAAGATTAAGTGAGGATAAAAAACTTATTTGTGTTGACAGTCCAACATTTAATGGTAGAAATATAGTAGTATTAAAATTGGATATCAAGGAACATGACTATGTTAAAAGATAAAAAATTTAGAATTCCAAGAATTTGGTCTAATAAAGAATTGAAAAAATTTTCTGAAAATTTTTCTGGTAAAGTTGTTAATGTTTCTGGATGGAAAGATAATGATAAAGAAGGAAATTATTATAAAGATTATTATTCTAATTTATCAGAGTATTGGATTACAAACTATAAATCTGATGCAAGAGGGTTTCAAGGTGATCAAAATAATGAGATTTTCATAGATTTAGAAAAAGAATTGAATGAGGATATAGTTGAAAAATTTGATGTGGTATTTAATCATACCGTATTAGAACATATATTTGAAATAGATAAAGCGTTTACAAATCTTTGTAAAATGAGTAAAGACATAGTTATTATAACAGTTCCATTTCTTCAAGAACAACATGCTGAATATGGTGACTATTGGAGATTTACACCACTTGCTATAAAAAAATTATTTGAGAAAAACAATATGGATTTAATATATATAAATTATAATGATTTTAAAAATAGTTCAATTTATATTTTTGCTATTGGATCAAAAAAAACAGCAAATTGGGAATTTATTAGAGAGGATAAAAACAACAAAATTAATGTTATTCATAAATTTATGCTTGGAACAAAAATAATTGATGGAAGTTTTATTAAAAAAGTTGTAAATTTTATTGGCTCAAAGATAAAAAAAACATGAATATAGTATATATATCAAATTCTTCAATTCCTTCAAAACATGCTAATGCTGTCCATGTAATGAAAATGGCTCAAGCTTTTTCAGATAATGGACAGGATACTACATTGATATCAAAATATGGAGATAAAAATATTTCAATAAATGTTAGTGATTATGAATTTTACGGTGTAAAGAATAATTTCAATATTATAAAATTGCCCTGGATAAAAAAAATTGGAAGTGTAACTTATTCAATAATATCTTTATTTGAAATTATAAAATTAAAACCAGATTTTGTATATGGAAGATCATTAATAGCTATTTATTTTTCATCACTTGTTGGTTATAAAACAATGTATGAAGCACATGCTCCATCTTATGAAGAAAACATTATTAAGAGGTTTTTCTTTAAGAAACTAATAGCTCATAAAAATTTTAAAAACTTAGTTGTAATTTCTGATGCATTGAAAAATATTTTTCTTGATACTGAAAAATTGACAAAAGAAGATATATTTGTTGCTCATGATGGTTCAGATATTGTTGGTTTGGAAGAAAAAATAAACCTTAGTAGTAATAACAAATTACAGGTTGGATATGTAGGACATTTGTATAAGGGCCGAGGTATAGATATTATAATAGAGTTATCTAATATATTGAATGATATTGATTTTCATGTAGTAGGTGGTAATACTTCAGATATCAATTATTGGAAATCACAAGTTAAAAATGATAATATTGTTTTTCATGGTCATGTTGCTCCATCTGAAGTATACAAATATAGGAATTCTTTTGATATATTATTGGCTCCTTATCAAAATAAAGTATCAATAGAAGGCAAAAATGATACAAGTAAGTTTATGTCCCCTTTAAAAATATTTGAATATATGTCAAGTAAAAAGGCAATTATTTCATCTGATTTACCTGTATTAAGAGAAATTTTAGATGAAAATAACTCTATTCTCGTTAAATGTAATGATGTTCAATCTTGGGTTTTTGCAATTGATAAATTGAGAGAAGCAGAAAACAGAAAAATACTATCTAATAATGCATATGAAGACTTTAAGTCAAAATATACATGGAAGATTAGAGCAAATAATATACTGAAAAGGTTTTAGATGTTAATAAATAGAATATTAAGAAAAATATTAAAACAAATGTTATCTCGTAAATCATATGCTAAGTATATTGGTGTAAGATTTGGTGATAATTGCAGATTTTATACTGACGAGTTTGGAAGTGAACCCTATTTAATAACTATAGGAGATGATGTTACAATATCTAATAATGTTCAATTTATTAATCATGATGGTGGTATTTGGGTTGTTAGAAATATATATAAAGAATATAAAAATATAGATATTATTAAACAAATAAAAATTGGCAATAATGTTTTTATAGGAGCTAATGTAACTATAATGCCAGGTGTAACAATAGGTGATAATGTTATAGTTGGAGCAGGAAGTATAGTAACAAAAGATCTGGACTCTGATTTTGTTTATATTGGTATTCCTGCTAAAAAACACATTAAGGTTGAAGAATATATTGAAAAAAATAAAAACAATTTTTTAGATATAAGAAATTTGAGTTATAGTCAAAAAACTAATTATTTGACAAAGATGTATAATATAAATGAATACAAATAAAAACCTGTTAATTCTTTGTTCTACGCTAAATAAAGGCGGTGCAGAAAGAGTTATATCCTTATTATTAAATGAATATTCAAAAAAAAATAATGTTAATATTCATTTAATAATGCTTGAAGATGGAATAGAATATATATTACCATCATCTATAAGGCCAATAATATTAACTAAGACAAAAAAGAGTGATTTTAGGAAATTTGTAGAACTTCCTTACCGTGGGTATAAACTTTCAAAATATATAAATACAAACAATATCGATATAGTTATGTCATTTTTATATAGACCAAACTATATAAATATTTTATCTAAATTATTTACTGCAAAACATGTATCTATAATAAATATAAGAAGTACAACATCAAGATATTTAAAAGAAGGTTTATCTGGAAAAATAAATTTATTTTTAATTAAATTATTATTTAATAAAGCAGATTTAATAGTTTCAAATTCATATGGCGTTGATTTAGATTTAAAATCTATAATTAATGTAAGTACAAAAACAAAAGTAATTCATAACCCAATTGATATTAATTATATAAATAATAAAAAAAATATATGTGAAAATACTGAATTTAAATTTAAAAATAATATTAAATATATAATTTCAGTAGGCAGAATTATTCCTTTAAAAAGAAATAAAGATTTAATTAGAGCCTTTTATGAAATAGTAAAATATGATGATAAACTAGAACTGTTATTTTTAGGAGATGGAATATTAAAGAATGAGTTAATGAATTATTGTAAAGATTTAGATATTTATAAAAAAGTGCATTTCTTAGGAAATGTAGATAACCCATTTTATTATTTAAACAATTCATATTTATTTGTTTTAAATTCAGAAACAGAGGGGTTTCCAAATGTTTTAATTGAGGCAATGGCAATTGGCTTGAAGGTAATATCTTCGGACTGTAAAAGTGGTCCAAGAGAGATATTAGATGATGGAAAATATGGACTTCTTTATAAAGTAGGAGATATTAAGGAATTAATAGAAAAAATGAAATATTATTTATATGAAACACCAACTAGTAATAATATTAAATTAGAAAATTTAAAGAGAAGTCATGATTTTAGAATTGAAAAAATAATTTATGAGTTTAATGAAATACTGTATAAATAATTTTGTTAAAATTAATTAAAGGGTTATTGTGAATAATATTTTTTATATACTTGTAGATTCGGTTAGAAACTATAAAAAAGATAATGATAAAACTGATGATAGAGACAAATTAGACTTTATGTTTGAATTTGAAGATGAATCGGTTTATTTTTCAAATATGGCAACCAGCGCACCTAGTACTATAATGTCTGTAAGTGCAATGATGACTTCTCAACCAGCCTATTATATTGCAAAAAGTTATGATGATTTTAGATATAATCGTAATACCTTTTTTAGCTTATCTTGGATTCTAAAAGATAACGGGTTTAAAAATCATTCAATAATATTTTTTAAAGAAGGTAGAGAAAAATTTAATACTCTATTTGATCATATTCCTTTAAAATATTTGCCACGTAATACAAGACATTTTGATAAAGAGTGGACAAATAAGCAGATATATGATACTTTTTGTAATTATACAAAGAATAAATTTAATAAGAATGAAAAAAACTTTTTTTATGTACATTACAACTGTAGAAATGATATTAATACTTCTCGTATTGTCAAAGATACAATTTCTAAAATAAAAGAGTTGGATAATGATTCATTGATTATTTTATGTTCAGATCACGGTTATCCTGATCCTGATAGAGGTTACAGTCCAGAAAAAATGAAAAAGGAATTTGGAACACATGATGTAATTATGAGTAACGATAACTTATTGATACCTTTTTATATCAGATTTCCAAAAGGTAATAAGAAAGGGAAATTTGATCATTTAACTTCAACATTGGATATTACACCTACAATTTTGAATATTTTAAATATTGACTATGTTGATTTTAATTTAAAGGGGCAAAACTTATTAGATGAAAATTACAAAGATAATTTGGTAAGATCCGATGCAAGATACTTATATCAAGATGGAAGAAGAACTTCAATTATGAATAAAGAGTATAAGTTAATTTATAATCATGATAACGATACTTATGAAGTTTATGCTTATAATAATGATTTTCTAGAAGAGAAAAACCTCAAAAACAGTGATGAGGTTAAGATTAATGTATTTGTTGAAAATGCATTGGAGTATTTTTATGATACTGAAGCACAATCATTATTTAATTTAATTATGAAAGAAGAAAAAGAAATTAATAATAAAACATTATTTGTTGAATCTGTTCATGGTTTAAATAACAAGATTTTTGAAAAGTTAAATATTAAGTTGGCTCATTGTGGTTATGACTTAGTTAATGATTGTACTTTATGTGAAAATAATATAACGAGCTTTATGTTAGACCAAAAAGCATTTGAAAACTCATTAAATATAAATAATGATAAATATCAAATTATAAAATTATTTAATACAAATAAGGTTGTAAAAAAAATAATAGATTCAATAGTTTCAAATATGAATTATTATCAACAAGAACCAATGTGCTTAGTTAAAGACTTAGTAAAAAAAAGTAAATTAATATTTAGATAGGGGAATAATGAAAAAAGTATATGTAGGCATGAGTGCAGATATAATACATCCAGGACATATGAACATTTTAAAAGAAGCATCAAAGCTTGGTGAATTAACCGTAGGATTACTGACAGATTCTGCAATAGCTAGTTATAAAAGACTTCCTTATATGAATTTTGAACAGAGAAAAATAGTTATTGAGAATATAAAAGGTGTTAAAGAAGTTATCGCTCAAAATACGCTAGATTATCGACCAAATTTGGAAAACTTAAAACCAGATATTGTTGTACATGGAGATGACTGGAAAGATGGAATTCAGTCTAAAACAAGAGAACAAGTTATTAATACGTTAAAACAATGGAATGGAAAACTAATTGAAATTAAATATACAGAAGGTATTTCTTCAACCCAATTAAATAATTCATTAAAAGAAATAGGTACCACTCCTGATATTAGAAGAGGAAGATTGAGACGATTGATCGATGCAAAACCAGTTGTAAAAATAATGGAGTCACATAATGCATTAAGTGGTTTGATTATAGAAAAGATAAAAACTGATACCGGATTAGAGTATGATGGGATGTGGAGTAGTTCATTAACAGATTCAACCTCAAAGGGTAAACCTGATATTGAAGCAGTTGATGTAAGTACTAGAATTAATACTATTAATGAAATTTTCGAAGTAACAACTAAACCTATGATATATGATGCAGATACAGGTGGAATAATTGAACATTTTGCATTTACTGTAAGAACATTAGAGAGAACAGGAATTTCAGCAGTTATTATTGAAGATAAAACTGGTTTAAAAAAGAATTCATTATTTGGTAATGAAGTGGCTCAGAAACAAGATACTATAGAAAACTTTTGTGAAAAAATTAGAATTGGAAAAAAATCACAGGTTACGAATGACTTTATGATTATTGCAAGAATAGAAAGCTTAATATTAGAACAAGGGATAGAAGATGCAATCATCAGAGCAAAGGCTTATATAAAAGCTGGAGCAGATGGAATAATGATTCATAGTAGGCAAAAATCACCTGATGAAGTTATAGAGTTCTCTATGCTCTTAAGAAAATTTGATGAACATATACCAATCATTGTTGTTCCTACAAGCTATAACGAAATAACAGCAAAAGAGTTATCCTCGGTTGGTATTAATGTTATTATTTATGCAAATCACATGTTGAGAGCTGCTTATCCAGGTATGATGAATACAGCAAAATCTATATTAGAAAATGATAGAAGTTATGAAGCAGAAAAAGATTTATTATCTATAAAAGAAATATTAGATTTGATCCCAGGTACCAAATAGTGAAATTAAATGTATATGAGTTAGGTGAAAAATTAAAAGAACTTGGTTTTGATTTTTACACTGGAGTTCCTTGTAGTTTTTTAAGTGACTTAATTAATTATGCAATAAATGAAGTTACCTATGTGATGAGTACAAATGAAGGAGATGCGGTTGCAACTAGTGCTGGTGCATATTTAGGTGGAAGAAAATCTGTAGTATTGATGCAAAATAGTGGACTTACGAATGCAGTATCTCCCCTTACTTCACTTAACTATTCATTTAAACTTCCTGTTCTTGGATTTGTCAGTTTAAGAGGTGAACCTGGACTTAATGATGAACCCCAACATGAATTAATGGGCTGTATTACTGAAAAAATGCTTGAATTGATGGAAGTTAAATGGGAGTATCTATCTAAAGATATAGAAGAAGCAAAAAAACAGTTAATAAGAGCCAATGAAACTATCGAAAATAATGAAACTTTCTTTTTTGTGGTAAAAAAAGGGACATTAGATAATGTAGAGTTAAATGAACAAAAATTAAAAAATGTTTCAAATAAAATTATTGAAACTAAAAACAGTAATGATGAATTATCAATGAGATTAAATGTATTAGAAACTTTAAATAAAATAAAATCTAAAGATACACTCTTATTGGCAACTACGGGTAAAACAGGTAGAGAACTATACGAGATAGAGGATGCTAAGAATAATTTTTATATGGTTGGTTCAATGGGAAGTGTTAGTTCTATAGGTCTTGGTTTAGCACTGGGACAAAAGAATAAAAAAGTCATTGCAATAGATGGTGATGGAGCTCTTTTAATGAGAATGGGAAATTTAGCTACGAATGCTTATTATTCGCCGGATAATTTATTACACGTATTGATTGATAATAATTTACATGATTCGACAGGAGGACAATTTACAGTTTCTCATAATATAGATTTTGTACAACTTGCAGCAACTAACGGGTATGTTAATAGTTTTTATGTTCATTCTGTAGCTGAATTGGAAAAAAAAATTCTTGAATGGAAAAATAATCCTAAATTAACATTCATTTATATAAAAGTCAAAAAAGGGACTAACCCAAAACTTGGTCGTCCAAAAATAAAACCATTTCAAGTTAAAAACAGATTGATGGAGTTTATACATGAAAAATAATTTTATTTACAGTATGCCTACAAAAATAGTCTATGGAATAGATTCAATTAATGATATAAACCAGTATATTAATGGAAGAAAAACATTATTAGTAACATCCAATGGGTTTATAAAAAGAGGATTGATTGATAAAGTTAAATTACTGACAAATGATATAGTTGAGGTAATATCAGATATTAAATCTCATCCTGAATTTTCTGACTTGGAAATAGTCTATAATAAAATTAAAGGTATAAAATTTGATTTAATACTTGCTATTGGAGGAGGAAGTGTTCTTGATGCTTCTAAGTTTTTTTCTGTTTATAATGATGAAAAAGATTTTAATTTTGTTGACTCAATTATAAGAGGTACAATTCCTAAGACAGGTTACAATTTAATTCCTATACTTTCTATTCCTACAACGTCTGGAACCAGCAGTGAGATTACCCCTTGGGCTACTATTTGGGATATGAATGAAAAAAAGAAATATTCACTTCATTTACCTGAATTATTCTCTGAAACAGCAATTTATGATCCAACTTTGACTTTGAGTATTCCTAAGGATATTACAATCCAAACAGGACTTGATACTTTATCTCATGCATTAGAGTCTATTTGGAATAAGAATTCAAACCCAATAACAATAAACTATGCAATAAACTCATCAAAAATTATTCTTGAGTTTTTACCAAAGTTGGCAAATAATTTACAGAATTTAGAGCTTAGAGATCAAATTATGAGAGCCAGTATGTATGCTGGATTAGCATTTTCAAATACTCAAACTGCAATTGCACATGCATTGAGTTATTATATGACTACAAATAAGGGAATACCACATGGAATTGCATGCAGTTTTACGCTTCCATTATTGATAGATGAAGTCATTGGGAAATATGATTTTGTAGATGATGCCTTGAAAGAAATATTTGGTGAATTGAGTTCTAATAAGATAAGAGAGTTATTTGACGAATTGGGTATCTCAACATCCTTTAAAGATTATTCGATGAGTGATAGAGAAATAAATATTTTGAAATCCTCACTTGTAAATAGTCAAAGAGCTAACAACAGTTTGATAACAGATTTGTGTGTCTAGTTTGAACTTACTTAGAGTTGGTAGCTATCCTACCCGTCTAAGAACAGGAATGGGATTTCATTCTTATCAAGTATCATTAATTAAAGATATTAAAACCTACTACTTAACTCCTGCTCTTAATGAAGACTATTTGGAGAATCCTGAAAATATTGAGCTTATTAAAAAGAACTTCTTTTTAAAGATAAGACCAAAAGGAGTAAGTCTATTTAAAACAATTCCTTTTTTATTTATGAGAGTTATAAGTATACTCCTTTTTTCATTTCATGGAATAGTTTTACTCAAAGTAAAAAAAATTGATATTGTACATATTCATTCTCCTATGTTTATGATTATCGCGTATTTCAGTTATTTATTCAGAAAAAAAACATACATTACTTTTCATGGTACAGATTTTCATCGAATTAAAAAATCTTTTTTATATAAGAAGTTTTCATATATTTTTGATAAAGTATTCATTATCTCTGAAGATATGGCAGAAGAATTAATTAAAATCCATGGAAAAGAGAAAATCCTACTTGTTCGAAATGGTGTGGACTTTAATCTATATATAAATAAAAATTTAAAACGAAAAAAACAAATTATTGCAGTAGGTTCATTAAAAGAAGAAAAAGGGTTTACGTATTTAATACAAGCTTTTTGTGAACTCATGAAAGAAAATATTGAGTACAAAAAATATAAATTGGTTATAGCTGGAAATGGTTTATTGTATGAAAATTTACAGAATCAAATTAATATAAATAACATGCAAGATAATATAATTTTACTGGGACATAAGAGTACAGATGAAATAATCAATTTATATAATGAAAGTGAATTGTTTATACTTTCATCTGTTTCAGAAGGTTTCCCAAAAGTTATTTTAGAAGCGATGTCTTGTGGATGTAAAATTATTTCAACAAGTGTTGGATCTGTACCTTCTATTTTAGAAAATACAGATTATTATATTATTAAACCCAAAGATATTGCAGAATTGAAAATCTCAATAGTAAATAGTTTAAAGAGAAATAACATAGATTATAGTAAAATAGTAAAATCTTATTCGTGGGAAAGCGTTAGAAGTATATATAAATTAGAATATGAAAGAGAAAAATGCATTCATTGAACGAAATTAAAGAAAAAAGTATAAAAAATAACATAGAAAATCAAAATAGATTAATGTTTTTTTCATCAAAATTTTCAATATATTTTACTTGGATTTTTGTTAACCTTGGAATTTCTGCAAATCAAGTTACGGGTATTTTTTTTATTACAGGTACAATAGGGGCTCTATGCTCATTTAAATTTAGTCTTTTTACAATAGTACTTTCATATATATTGTACAGACTTCATATAATTTTTGATATTTGTGATGGTGAAGTTGCAAGATTCGATCAAACGTTTTCAATGAATGGTGCTTATTTTGATTATATGGTTCATGCATTGGTATATCCTCTGTATTTTTTTGGAATGGGTTATGCCACATATATCTACTTTAGTAATGATTTTTTTATTGTTTTAGGAGGGCTTGGAAGTATTCTTATTTCCTTAATGCTTGCAGTAAAGAATAATTACTTTAGAGCAATGCTTTTTAATAATCTCAGTATTGATGATTGGAAAAATAAATCTAATAGTAACTCTAAAAATAAAAGTTTGATGTTTAATTTTATTTCTGCTGTGATGAGTTTTGAAAGTTTCTTCTTTTTATACATAGTATTGTTTTTTGTTCAAAATGAAACATTATATCAAGTGCTATTTTTAGCATATATGATTTTTTTCTCACTTGTAGGTATTGTAAAATTTATTGGACTAGCTAAAAAAGGCTATTACAATACAAGAATTTGATACTGTTGAATGGATTATATGAAACAAAATAAAACTAAGATACTTATGATTATTCCCTCCTTTTACCCATTGGTTGGTGGAGCAGAAAGACAACTTATCGGTTTACTTGATAAGCTAGCCAAAACAAATTTTGAAGTAATAGTTTTAACAAGAAAGTTATCTAATACAGAAGATGAAGAGATATTAAATAGTGCAAGAATTATTAGAATGTCAAATTTTAAATATCCATTGGGGTTTTTATTAAAATTGTCAATTTGGTTAATAAAAAATAAATTAAAATATGACATTATACATGTACATACGTTAAATTCTCCAGCCTTTTTATCTAGTATCATAGGGAAAATTGTTAATAAACCAGTGATAATAAAAGTCACTAGAAGTAGTCATAATACTCCACTGTCAAAATATAACAATTCTTTTATTGGCAAGTTTTTATTTATTGTTATAAAAAAACTAACAACAAAGTTTATAGCAATTACTACAGATGTCAAGAATGAACTTGTACAATCTGGAGTTGACATTGATAATATAATTTCTATTCCAAATGGTGTGGAAATTTCTAAAAATAAACAAACAAAAATAAACAAAAAGAATAAAGAGTTTATCTATTTAGGCCGTTTAATTGAAAGAAAAAGAATTGATATCCTTATTATGGCATGGAATAATGCAAATATGGATTCAAGAGCATCATTAAAAATTATTGGTACAGGAAAAGAAAAAGTAAAACTTGAAAAAATATGTTTGGATTTAGGATTACAAAACTCTATTACCTTTACAGGAGAAAAAAAGCATAGTGATATTAAGAAGTTCTTAAAATATTCAGATGTTATTATTTTACCATCATCTTCTGAAGGAATGTCAAATGCACTTCTTGAGGGAATGTCATATGGGTTAATACCTATTGTTTCAAATATAAAAGCAAATAAAGATTTAGTAAAAGATGGTCAAAATGGATATTTATTTAATACAACTTCTGAATTAAGTGAATTATTGAATAAAATTATGTTAAATAGTGATGAAATGAATAATGAAATAAGATTTAAAACTATAGAGATAATAAAAAATAATTTTTCTTTTAATTATGTAATGGGTTGTTATATTAAATTATATGGAACACTATTAAAAGAGTATGAGATTCATAATGAAAAATAATCAAGATTTTTTCAAGTACGTATTTAATACTATTATCTCAAAGCTCTTTTTAATAGTATTGAAACTTTCTTTAAGTGTAATAACGGCTAGATTGTTAGGACCAACGGGTAGAGGCGTTTTTTACGCAACAATACAATTAGCTGGTTTTTCTTCAACCTTAGGTTCAATTAGTTTGTATGATTCTTTTACTTATTATATTTCTAATGGAAAATTAAAAATTGAAAGAATACTGTTTGCGGTAGTTTTATATACGGTAGTATTATCTATACTTATACTTATGATACTTCTGTTGATATGGGACTTTATTGCTAGTAACTTACTAACACAAAATCAAGAATTTATTAAAACAATAGTTTTTTTATTAATACCAACACTACTATTAGAACTATTTTCAGGTTCCGCTTTAAAGGGCTTAAAAGAATTTTATATTTTAAACAAAATTAATATATTGACAAAATGTATATTATTAATTTTCGTATCTCTATCATTATATTTTGTTGAAGTGTCTGTCGTTGTAACATTGACATCATATGTCATAGCTACAATTATAAATTCTTGTATTTATTTTTGTATATTATTTTATAAAACAAAACCTGATGGAAAATTTGATTTAAATATAACATTACCAATATTAAGATATGGATCTTCCTTACACCTTGGAAATGTTTTATTAGAAACAGAATATAGAATAGATGTTTTTATTTTACTATACTTTTTAAGTGCTACAGCAGTAGGTATTTATTCAATAGGAACTATGCTTGCACAGATTATTTGGTATATTTCTAATTCTGTAAATACAGTTTTATTTCCATTCCTATCCTATAATATTAACAAAGAGAATAAAATAAATTTACTAATAATGACAACAAAGTATACTCTTTTAATAAGTATTATTGTAATTTTGTCACTAGTGTTTTCTGGGGAGTTTTTAATTGACTTTTTTTTTGGAAATGAATATGAAGATGCATATTATGTATTTTTGATACTTTCAATTGGTATAATATTTGATGTTTTTGCAAAATCTCTTGTTGTATGGATTAAAAGTATAAATCAACCATTCGTTGTTACTAAAATTTCTTTTATCACATTATTTATAAATATTGTTTCAAATATTATACTTATACCTTTATTTGGTATTTATGGTGCTGCCATTTCTTCATCAATATCTTATGGTCTTCGTTCACTCATTTATTTAATTTATTTTATAAAACAAACACACATTTCACCAATATTATTTTTTCATGTTGGTGATGAAGATAAAAGAAATATTTTAATAGGTATTAATATTTTGAAAAATAAATTTAGAAATAAATAGAAAGGATAGTATATGTTATTTGTTAGTTTAGTATCTGTATTATGTATTATTCTCGCAGTATATCTTAGAATTAAAAACACGAAAAATTTTGATATTGGATACAGTGATTTATTTTATACATTAGTATTTTTTATGTTTTTTTATTTAATAATTGCGCAACATGGTGTGATTAGTTGGGACTATACAAATCAAGATAATCATTTTTATTCAAATATACTAGTGATGTTGTCTTGTTTGGGAGTACTATCAATAACTTATTTTACTAATATTAAAGTATCAAATGAAAAATACAATATAAATGTATCCGAAGTTGAACTTAAAATAATAATAATTTCTTCTATTTTGTGTATTTTATTTGGATACTTATCTTTAGTGTATAATTATGGAAGATTAGGAAATATACAAGATATCTTGAGTTTTTCTCAACGAAGTGAAAGAATGGCTATATTATCATCTTTGCGTGGAAATATACCTTATATGCATTTTTTTGTTATTGGTTATACTACTCTATTGTTAACAGGATTATGGAGTGAGAGCTTAAAAAATAAACATAGTTTTATCAAAGTGTATATTTATAGCTTATTATGGATATTACCATTTTTATTATTTCTAATTTATGAAGGAGATAGATCAGGGATTTTAAAATTTATAATTTTGTCATTTTTTATTGCCATACAATTTAATAAATTTAAACCTAAAATAATACATTTACTTTATCTCTTCATAATATATAGTTTGTTTGCTGTAATTGGTAATGTTAGAGGTGAATTACAAAAAACTTTTAAAACAGGTAATATATCTCATTTAGTTGAGGCGTATAACAATAAAGATATTAGTACGTTGTTATCAACAGTAGAGTTTAAATCAGTTAATTTTACATTACATAGAGTAGTAGATATAAATAACTTAATTGATTATCCAGGTGAATCTTATATTCAATCAATAAAATATATTCTTCCTCGGTCAATTCACCCTGGGAAAAAAGAAAAAAATATTGCAGATAAATTAGCTCATAATATTAGGACTGAAAAAGGAATTGGTTATAAGATTGGTTTTGGTATATCTCCTGTTGCAGAAAGCTATGTTAATTTTGGAATTTCGGGTCCACCATTAATTTTTATGATTTATGTTTTATTTATTAATAAGATTACTTTATTATCGTTAAATAGTAATATCTATTATAGAGTTTATGGGATTCTATTTATAACAACTATTCCTATGATTTTTCGTAATTCATTTGCCAGTCAAGTGAGTAATATTTTTTGGCTTACATTATTGGCCTCTATATTATTCGTATTTATTAAAATTGTAAATAAATTGTATAATAAAAAAGAAAAGTTCAAGGTTGGAAGATGAATTTGCCAAGTTATTGGAAATATAAAAAAATAGATATTTCTAATTATAAAAATAATATTTTTAAAAAATCAAAGACAGTAATGGAAAAATGTGTAGATGCTATAAATCATGATATCTTAAATAGTATTAATAAAGATATGAAATTATTAGAAGTTGGATGTGGTTGTTCTTCTTATATTTTTGACCATAAAAATAATAACTTGGAATGGGAAGGTATTGATGTTGTAGATATTGATAAACGTGGTAGAAAAACAATAGCTTCTAAAATAGGTTCTGTTGAAAATATTCCATTTGAAAAAGATACTTTTGATTTAATAATTTCAAACCAATCAATAGAACATTGGCATGAGTATGATGTAGAATTTATTGATGCATTTAATGAAATACATAGAGTCCTTAAAATGAATGGAACAGTGCATCTGAACTTTCCAATGTATTTACATGGTCATTCAATATTTGTAACAGGAGATCTTGAGAAACTAATTAGTCAAATTGATATTGTTGACTGGAAAATTAGAAGTATATCAGCTTATTATGATAAGAAAGAACAAAATTATAAAGGTTGGGAATATTGTGGCTTTCCATATAAATATATATCAAAGTATGGTAATGTTGATTCTTCTTTTGTTGTTGATATTGTTTTGAAGAAAAAATCAAATAGAGAATATATTGAAAAAAAAATAATTCAAAAAATAAATAACAAGAATAGACTTAAAAAATTATTTCAACATGGTCTATATGTATTTTTATGGAAATCGTATAGAAAATTAATATATGGAAGAAGTGGAATTGTAAAAAATGAAAAAACATAAAATTATTATTAGTGCAAATGTTCTTTTTACTATTACGAACTTTAGAATAAATCTCATTAAGTATTTATTAGATAAAAAGTTTGAGATTGTTTGTGTTGCTAATAATGATGATTTATCAGACTCTTCAATGCAAATTTTAAAAGATTTAAATATTAGATTTATTAAAGTGAATATTAGTCGAAAAGGTGTGAATCCTATAGAAGATTTAAAATATTTAATGAACTTGGTGAAAGTTTACAAAAGTGAACAGCCTAATTTGATTATGCATTTTACCATTAAACCAAATATTTATGGAACAATTGCCGCCAAAATTGCTGGTATACCATCAATTAATACGATAAATGGATTGGGCTCCGCAATTATAAAAGAAAATTTTTTATCAAAGATATTAAAATATTTGTATAAATTTTCATTAATATACTCAAGAAAAGTCTTTTTCCAAAACAACGATGATCTTGACTTTTTTGTTAATAATAAACTTGTAAATAAAAATAAAACTGGAATTGTTCCAGGTTCTGGTGTTGATACGAAGTCTTTTAATGATTGTACTTCTACTGATAATGAATTGACCTTTTTGTTGGTTTCTAGACTATTGAAAGACAAAGGAATCTATGAATATATTGCTGCAATTAAAAACTTGAAACAAAAAGATATTAAATGTACATTTTTATTAGCGGGACAATTCGATTTTGGAAACCCTTCTGCTATAACAAAAGAGGAAGTAAAAGAGTGGGAAGATGCTTCAATTATTAAGTTTTTAGGTAAAACGGATAATATCAAAGAGTTTTTTAAAATATCTGATGTCATTGTTCTTCCAAGTTATAGAGAAGGACTCTCTCGAGTACTAATAGAGGCTGCAAGTGCATCTAAACCAATTATTACAAGTAATGTGGCTGGATGTAAAGATGTTGTTGATGATGGAGTGAATGGTTATTTATCCGATGTTAAAAGTGTACAGAGTTTATATGACAGTATTTTTAAAATGATTCAATTATCTAGTGAAGAACGTTCAATAATGGGTGAGAATGCAAAACAAATTGCTGTAAAGAGATTTGATAAAGATAAAGTGAACGAAATTTATTTTATGGAAATTAAAAAAATATGATTTATGTAGTGTTATTAATAAGCTCTTGTCTTTTGACTTATTTAATTAAAAATTACGCAATTCAAAAATCAATTGTTGATGTCCCAAATGACAGAAGTTCACATACCATTCCAACTCCAAGGGGCGGAGGATTAGCAATTATATTTACTTTTTTTATTGGACTATCTTATTTTTATTATTTAGATGAAATTAGTTCAAAATTGTTTTTTTTACTTTTGTCATCTTTACCAATTGTCATAATTAGTTTAATTGATGATCTAATTACCTTGTCATCAAAAATTAGAATGTTAATACAATTACTTTGCTCAATATTTGCAGTTTATATGTTAGGAGGGGTTAATAGTATCGATTTCATTCTTTTTGAAGTTAGTGGTTGGTGGCTTAATATTTTTGTTGTTTTATGTATTGTTTGGATTACTAATTTGTACAATTTTTTAGATGGAATTGATGGATATGCGGCTAGCCAGGCTGTTGTTCTAGGTATTGGCTCATTTATACTTCTTGGTAATGAAATTGGTCTAATCCTGGCAATATGTAGTGCTGGATTTTTATTCTTTAACTGGCCTAAAGCATCTATTTTTATGGGTGATGTTGGTAGTGCAACATTAGGATATTTATTTGCAATATTGTGTTTTTATGATACTTCAAGTGGAAATATTTACGTATGGTTAATATTATTGTCACTATTCTGGTTTGATGCGACACTAACACTGATCAGAAGATTACGTAACGGAGAAAAAGTTACTGAAGCTCATAGAAAACATGCTTATCAACGTTTGGTTCAATCTGGACAATCTCACAAACAAGTGACAGTAAGTTTTATTGTAGTTAATTTAATATTTTTAATTTTATTGAGTTTGTTACCTATTTATACTTATCCATATCTTTTTTTAGGAATAATAGTATTCTTATTTTTTTTAGTAAAAAAAATTGATAAAAAAAAGGCATTTGATAGTGATAGATATTGATAAGCGAGTTCTAAATTTTTTAGTTATAACAGCCTTAACAACTATTACATTCATGTGGACTTTTTTTATTTTCAAGGAACCTATTGATTATAAAGTAATTCTAATTGTACTTGTCTTTAGATTTTTAGCATCAATTGTACTATTTAAAGATTACTCATTATCTTGGTCAAAGTCAACTCAAAAAACATTTTTAATTAAAAGTATAGTTTATATTTCTGCTTTTGTCATATATATGCCTTTTGTATATGGACATTATAAAATTGTATTTATGTTATCTGAGTTATTTGTTTACTTGTTTGCTATAAATTTTTTAATGTATGTTTATTATTATGTTATTAATAAAAGCAAAGTAGTTAAAACTAAGAATGTGGTTATTTATGGAGCTGGTGAAGCGGGTCTTAAATTAAAAGAAGAATTTAAACACAGTGAGTACAGCGTTAAGTATTTTATAGATGATGA
>ENA-ORXI01000257-ORXI01000257.1-sediment-metagenome-genome-assembly--contig:-NODE-257-length-42827-cov-8.970690_pt1 | contig 42827 bp, 43 predicted proteins | sample MGYA00237861_ERZ511468 | MGnify/ENA primary metagenome ERZ511468 (study PRJEB26299, sample SAMN06266213) | sediment metagenome | isolation source: Hudson Canyon methane seep mesocosm | place: USA:Hudson... | reverse complement strand
AATCAGATATAGTTTTAACACTAGTAATAATTGTTCTAGACGTGTATATTTGCATGGAAAAAAATATTAATCAAATTATGAAAAAAACATTGTTAATATTAATTCTTTTCTTGTTGCCAATTCAAAGTTTTGCAAAAGCTGGTGATGTCTATTATTGTGAAATGACCCAGGCTATTGAATTAAAGGAAGGAAAACTTATTAACTATATCCCTCAAAAATTCAAATTTACAATAGACTCAGACAATATGATTAGGTTTGGTTTAGATACCAATTATTTTAGAGGTAGTGCTTTTGAGGTAATAGAATTCTCTAATAATGGAGAACAATTCTATGGAGATAATTTTGAGTATTCTTATGGTGATTTTTATTTCGCCGAAGTCTTTAGGTGGCCATCAACTGATGTTGATGCACTGACAGCAACAGCGGTTAGTGCAACTTGTGCCATTCTTGAAGAATACTCAGTTTAGTTTTCAGTTTATTTTGTTATCCCTAACCTAAATGTGGATGATAATTTTGACGAATAGTCTTTGAAGGTATACAATCAGATTGGCACTCTAGGATAAATAGCTGATATAGTATTAGTTTTTCGAGCTAGTACTGAACTATTAAATATAGATTAAATAATCAGAGCTTTCTGTTGATTTTCTATCCTTGAGTGTTTATTTATTGTGAGATATTAATTAAAGGAGATAAATTATGTTTAGAAATAAATTGATATTTATGATGATAGCAACACTGGCTGTTTTTACAACTTCGAGTTCAGTTGTTGCAGATGAAAAAGTCATCAAGTGGAAACTTGCGATGACATGGCCTGCTGGCTTACCACCTTTCGCATGGACTGTTACACGTTTTGCTGACAATGTAGAGGCGATGAGTGGTGGTCGAATGACAATTCGTGTTGATGATAAAAATAAACACAAAGCTGCCTTGGGCATACTTGATATGGTCAAAGCTGGTCAGTATGAGATGGGTCATTCAGCCTCTTACTATTGGAAAGGTAAAGACATTAATACTATGCCATTTACAACTATGCCTTTCGGTATGACAACATCTGAGCAAGACGCTTGGTACTTCTATGGTGGTGGTGAAGCACTCGCAAAAGAAGTGTTTGACAAACATGGAGTTAACCAGTATCAAGGTGGTAGCACAGGTAATCAGATGGGTGGATGGTTCCGTAAAGAAATCAATTCTGTTGACGACCTTAAAGGTCTGAAGATGCGAATTCCTGGTTTTGCCGGAGAAGTTTTGGCTGAACTTGGTGTTGCGGTAACTAACCTGCCTGCGGGTGAGTTATATACAGCACTAGAGCGTGGAACGATTGATGCGCTTGAGTGGGTTGGTCCAGGTATGGATATTAATATGGGCTTTCATAAGGTTGCACCATATTACTATACTGGTTGGCATGAGCCTGCAACAGACTTGCAGTTCTTAATCAACCAAGATGCTTGGAATGAGTTACCGGCTGATTTACAGGCTATTGTCGAGATAGCTATGGTTGATTCCAAGGCGCGTATGTATTGGGAAAACTTTGCCATGAGTGCCGAAGCTTGGTCTAAGATGGGAGTGGATTACCCTAACATTAAAGTTAAGTCATTCCCTCCAGAAGTAATTGCTGAGATGAAGGCTGTTAATGCTCGACTTATCGCTGAAACTTCTGCAAGAGATCCTATGTTCAAAAAGATTATGGAATCTCAAGCGGAATTTATGGCGAAGGCTCGAGAATGGACAAAGATGTCAGATTATTTGTACTTGAAAGACAATATCGAATAATTTAAATCTTATGTGTTTTATAATGCCCGCTATAAACGCGGGCATTTTTTTTTATAAAGAGTGAACTCTATGCAATGGATTGAATCATTTTGCGATACATTCGCTAAATACTTAGGGGTGATTATTTCATTTCTACTTATTTTAATGATGGTCAATGTTGCTTTTGATACATTAAATCGCTACCTGATGAATTCCAATTCAGTTGCTTTACAAGAAATGGAGTGGCATTTATTTTCTGTGATTATTTTATTAGGCACTTCTTATGCTCTGAGCGAAGAAGGACATGTACGTGTCGATATTTTTTATACAAATTTTAGTGCAAAAAAGAAAGCCATCATCAACATGATTGGTGTCATTACATTTGTGCTACCACTGAGTCTATTAGTAGCATTCGGCTCACTTGGCTTTGTTGAAGAGGCCTATATTTTTATGGAGCAGAGTGGAGATCCAGGTGGCCTACCCTATCGCTTTATCATTAAGGGTTTAATTCCAACATCATTTTTTATTTTAATATTCATGTCTGTTGGCTATTTTGCACGCAACTACAACCTCTTAAAAAGACTTAATTCAGGATCCAAATCATGATTGGAATATTGATGTTTTTTACAGGTCTAGCAATGCTATTTATTGGCTTTCCAGTAGCGTTTACTTTCGGTGCCGTGGCGGTATTCTTTGGAATGGCTGCTGGTATTATCGAAGCTTTTAATGATGGTGAGTTATTAATCGACGGTATCGATAATGGTTTGATGATGTTTGCGATGATGCCTCATCGTATTTGGAGCATTATGAACAACACCATTTTGATGGCTATTCCTTTATTTATATTAATGGGCTTGATTCTCCAAAAAACCAAATTAGCAGAGCGCTTACTTGAATCAATGGGTTATTTATTTGGCGAAATCAGAGGTGGTTTAGCAATAAGTACTGTACTAGTTGGATCTTTACTAGCTGCATCTACTGGAGTTGTGGGAGCCAGTGTTGTAGCTATGGGCGTTATTTCCTTGCCCGTAATGTTAAAGTACAATTATTCAAAACACATATCAACTGGCACTATCTGTGCAGCAGGCACTTTGGGACAAATTATTCCACCCTCTATTGTCCTTATTATATTGGGAGACGTCTTTAACGTCCCTGTTGGGGACTTGTTTAAAGCTGCACTGTTCCCTGGTTTAGTGCTGGTTGCGGCTTATGTTGCCTATATTTTAGTAGCATCGTATTTAAACCCTCAAATCGCTCCAGCTGTAAAGCTTAAAAGGCAAGAAGGTGAGAGTAAAAAACAGCAAGTCATTTCAGCGTTATTTGCAATTATTCCACCTTTATCATTAATTGTTATCGTTTTAGGTTCTATTTTTGCAGGTATAGCAACCCCTACAGAGTCGTCCGCGATTGGTTGTCTTGGTGCCGTTATACTAGCATTCTTATATAGAAAGTTTTCATTTGCAATGTTGATGGAATCTTCCAAAGAAACGGTAAAAATAACCGCAATGGTTTTTGCTATTTTGATTGGCGCAACTGCATTTTCTATGGTATTTACCTATACTGGAGCTGATGCATTGATAGAAGAGTTTATGCTCAGCTTACCGGGCGATAAATGGGGTTTTATAATTATGGCAATGCTAGCCATAATGGTTCTAGGATTCTTTATAGATTTTGTTGAAATTTCTTATATTATCGTACCAATACTAGTTCCTATTTCAGAAGTTATTGGCATCAATCCTATTTGGTTTGCTATCTTAATTGCAATGAATCTGCAGACTTCCTTTTTAACTCCACCCTTTGGCTTCAGCTTATTTTATTTAAAAGGAGTTTCCCCAGAGGGTATAAAAACAACGGATATTTATAAAGGAGTAATTCCTTTTATCATCATACAAGTTCTTGTACTGGCCTCCATTGTTGTTTACCCACATTGGTATGGCAGTTTCATATATTGATCCTAGAGATGATTAAGTCTACTCTAAAATATAGGTAGTCTAGCTTATTAAATTATGTTTTCAAGAAAATTAAAAACCACTTGGATGATTCGTAAATTTGGTTTATTAAAAGTGCCACTGATTTGGCTTTGTAGACCCAAAGTGATTGAACATACAGATGAGAGAATAGAAGTGGTAATCCGCTTAAGGCGTCGTACAAAGAACCACTTAGGGAGTATGTATTTTGGTGCGTTGGCGGTCGGTGCAGACGTTACTGGAGGATTCATTGCAATGGATCCCATTAAGGAAAGTGGAAGACAAATTCAACTTATTTTTAAAGACTTCAAGGCGGATTTTCTAAAACGCCCAGAAGGGGACGTTCACTTTTACTGTAACGACGGTCTAGCCATAAGAGAGCTGGTTGAAAAGACTGTCGAGACCGGTGAAAGGCATAACTATAAAATGAATATAGAAGCTATCGTGCCTTCATTATCAAAGGATGTTGTTGCGAAGTTTGAACTTACATTATCGTTGAAAGATAAAACTATAGAATAGGTATGGTCTTGTATTTTTTTTATTCTAGTATTATGTGATAACCACTATTTGTTATAGAGATAAATAAGGAGAAAGAAATGATTAAGATGGACTATAAAGGTAAAATTACTAATCAAGAAATCCCATTATTTGAAGGTAATAACGCCTATTTAAGAGATTTTGCTATATCTAATGATGAGAATGCGCCAATTACTGCAGGGCTTTTTAGACTGGAAAAAGGTGATTCAATTACTTATGAGTACACCTATGAAGAGATGAAGCTTATTATTGACGGTGAGTTTCATATTTCAGACGGTTCGGGTGAAGAAGTTACTGCTACCGCTGGTGACTTATTTTACTTTCCCAAAGGTAGTGTCATAACTTTTAGGACAGACGATTATGCTGTTGGTTATTTTGTTGGCCAGCGCGGTGTTGATGAAGCCTAGTCTAGTTATTGTTAAAGAATCAGGATTTTAAGAATTATCTATTAATAAAAAGTCAAATGCCCTATATAGTAAACGATAGTTGTATCAAATGTAAGCACTTAGATTGTGTTGAAGTATGCCCAGTAGATTGTTTCTACGAAGGCGAAAATATGCTGGTTATTAACCCAGAAGAATGTATTGATTGTGATGTATGTGTGCCAGAATGTCCAGTTGAAGCTATATTGCCTGATACTGATCCAGCTGCCGCTAAGTGGTTAGAGTTCAACAGAAAATATAGTACTGAGATGATGTGGCCAGTTATTACAGAAAACGGCGACCCTGATCCAGAACATGAAAAATATCACCCAGATAATTTTCCAGATGGCAAGATGCATTTATTTTCTGAAAAGCCAGGCAAAGGAAGCTAATTTTACTTCCATCAATAAATAGATTGCTACACAATCACGCGTAATTTTTTATCGAGTATCTGTACTTCAAGATGTCGAGTTTGAGGATAAGGTATCTCACCGTCAGCCTCAACCACTAACGATTGCTCTGACTTTATTACTATTCGACGAGCTCTGTAGTTTTTCAGAATAGGTTCATTGACATGCGTCCCCTTCATAATTTTTGGAATCAAGCGCAAGATTTTTAGACGACCAACACTCTGTGTTACCATCACATCAAGCAAGCCGTCATCCACCTGGGCTTCTGGGCAAACCCAAAAACCACTACCAAAACAGCGACCATTGGTAATTGCAGTCATCGTTGTTGATTGTTCAAAAGCCTTTTGATCATCAATCTGAATACTGACCTTTGGGATACGATAATCAATCAGTGTCTTCATAATCGCGGCAAGATAAGCCGCCATACCGGTAAGAAAACTTGGCACTTTGGTAAAGTTAAGTGCGGCTTGTGCGCCAAAGCCAATATCCATACCGTTCATAAAATACTGTGGTTTATTGTCTTGTTTTGAAGGCAATTGATTACCTGACATGCGTCCAACATCAAACAGTTTTGTCTGTCCCTTAGTAATTTTTTTAATCGCTACGTGCCAGTCATACACCTTGCCGCCAATTGTGGTTTGCGGTGGGATCATTTTAGCAAAATCGTCACCATTTCCGAGTGGTACAACACCTAGAGCAATCGTTTCGCCTTCGCTTGAAGCGCGCAGCAGTCCGTTAACAACTTCATGAACCGTTCCATCGCCTCCAACAGCGATTACGGTCGAGTATTTCGTTGCTGCTTTTTCAGCCAACGTCACTGCTTCAAGTGGTGCAGAAGTAGCAGCCACATCAAACTCAATACCGGCGTCAATCAGTCCTTGCTGGACCTCTGGCCAGTGCTTTTTAACACGACCCCGTCCAGCTATCGGGTTATAAATAACGAGAATTGAGGGCATTTTATGAGTTTATACTATCACTAAAAATATTGATATCAATTTATCCTTTATGAGAAGTAGTAGTAATAGTAGGTCACATGACTAGAAAAATCTTCACCAGACCCTTTACTCAACAAGAGTCCATTAGTCAAGAGGCAATCGATGCAGCCACTGAAGTACTGAAGACGGGCAGGTTGCACCGATACAATACAATTGAAGACGAACTTTCACAAGTCTCACTGTTGGAACAGGAGTATGCCAATTATCAGGGTAGTCGCTACTGTCTGGCTTGTGCATCTTGTGGTTATGCGCTCAGTATTACACTGAAAGCGGCAGGCTTGGAGTTCGGTGAATATGTTTTAACCAATATGTATACTCTGGCTCCAGTACCGGGAGCTATCTCTAATGCTGGTGGTAGGGCTATATTTGTAGAGATTAATGAAAATCTTGTACTTGACCTGGACGATCTTGCACAAAAGGCGACTTCAAGCGGCGCTCGTTTTTTACTGTTATCGCACATGCGAGGCCATATTGTAGATATGAATAAGTTGATGCGTATTGTGCAGGAGAAGAATTTGGTTTTGATTGAGGATTGTGCCCATACTATGGGTGCGAAGTGGGCGCAAAAGAAAAGCGGTAATTTTGGCTTAGCCGCCTGTTTTAGTACCCAGACCTATAAACACCTAAACTCAGGAGAGGGTGGTCTTATAACTTCCGATAATGCTGAATTTATGGCGCGTACGATTGTCCTGTCGGGTTCTTATATGTTCTATGAAAGACATGGGGCCGCACCGGAGGCGGAAGTTTTTTCAGATATTCGATTACAAACCCCGAATTGTTCAGGTCGAATGGATAACTTGAGGGCTGCGATTCTGCGTCCACAGTTAAATTCACTGGAAGCAAATATTAAACGCTGGAACAAACGCTATCAAATTGTTGAGCAAAAACTTCAAAAAGTTAATGTTGTTGTGCTGCCCGAGAGACCTGACAAAGAGCACTATGTTGGGAGTTCTATTCAGTTTAGAATTCCGGGAATTTCCCACACTAAGGCTGCTAAATTTATTGAGGCTAATAAACAACTTGGTGTGGAAATAAAATGGTTTGGCAGTGACGAGCCTACTGGATTTACCAGTAACCACAATAGTTGGAAATATTTCGAGCACCAAAATCTAGAAAAATCTGATAGCATCCTTTCGGGATTGTTTGATTTGAGATTACCGTTAACATTTTCGCTTGATGATTGCTCGTTGCTTTCTGATATTATCAGTGAATGTGTCCAAGAGTATATATCTGACGGTTCACAAGTGAGTTAATTTCCCTTTGTAATATAGCATTATGAAATCTAAAGATGTTGTTGCAGCAATAATTAAAAAAGACAATTTATATTTAATTGCCCAAAGAAATAAAAATAAATATATGGGTTTGACATGGGAATTTCCTGGGGGTAAGGTTGAACCTAATGAAACTTTTCATGAAGCACTATCTAGAGAAATTCAAGAAGAATTGAATATTGATATTAATGTATATGAAAAAATTGCGGAAGAAAAATATAAAGATGATCAAATCGATATTATTTTGCATTATTATTTGTGTTCAGAAAAAAGTGGCACCATTAGACTTAATGAACATGAAAATATTGCTTGGGTAGAGAAGAAAGATTTTGATAAATATGATTTTGTTGAAGGTGATGGAAATGTTTTATCACTCCTTTAATATTGATATGCCAAAACAAAGATAGCGCCTTCAAAAAGATAAGGAAGGCAATCAATCACCTACTAGTCTTATATTGTAAGTCTACTAAAAAGTTTTCCTTTTTGATTTGCGGTACTGTTCCATACTTTCATTCACAGAGTTTGAATTGCTTGTGCTTGGAGCTATACCTTTAAGTGTTGTCAGATAATCTGACCAATCTTGCATCATAGTTCTTCGCTCTTCTAAATGTTCGTTGCGGTTATAAACCACTCTTACTGTGTTGGATTGTGTGTGTGCTAATTGAAGTTCAATAACATCTGTTCTGTAGCCAAGTTCATTTAATCTTGTGCTAGCCATGGATCTGAAACCATGTGTTGTAAATGTAAATTTATCAATTCCTAAACTTCTTATTGCAACCAGTAAAGCATTGGTTGTAATACTAGCGTTTCTGTTTCTTGGAGTTGGAAAAACATAATCACTTCCTGTATCAATCTGACTTAAGTTCTTCAGCGTTGCTAGTACCTGGGTGCTCATAGGGACTAAATGAACTTTCTTCGTCTTCATTCTATTAGCATTAATACGGATAAGCCTTGCATGAAAATCTACTTCACTCCATAACAAGCCTGTTAGTTCACCTGGTCTTAAAAATACATGAGGTGCTATTGTTAAAGCAGCATTAACTTCATCACTTCCTATGTGTTTGTCAAGCATGTTAAGTAACAATCCAATCTCCTGCGGGTCCGTGATAGTAGCATGATGTTTGATGGGTTTCTTTTTAAAAATATCATTAGGTAAGTCTCTAACTGGATTAACCGTAATAATTCCCATGCCAACAGAGTGAGAAAATACACCATTGGCAATACCTTTAACTTTTTGTAGAGTATCAAGCAGTCCTTTATCTTGAATTTTAAGAAACAACTTAAGCATATCTGAGGAGCTAATTTCGTCAATAGGCATTTTTCCAATAGTAGGAATCAAGTAACTATTTGCTCTTTGAAGAGTATCTTCAGAATAACCGGGAGTCCACTCATCTTTCTTATTGTTAATCCAATTAAGAAACATGCCTTTGAAAGATATTTCATCAGGATTATCTCCATTGCTATTTGTTTTTGGAAATTTAGGGTTTAGCCCTTGTTTAAGAAGTTGCTTGTTTCTATCCCTCGCTTGTCTGGCATCTAGAAGTGATACTTCGGGGTAGGCTCCTAATGACATCATTGTGGCTTTATAGTTAAACCTATATCTATGTCTCCAAAGCTTTGAGCCATTTGGATTAATTTCTATACATAAACCATGAGAATCGGACACACGATAAAGTTTATCTTTTGATCTGTAGTTTCTAACTTGTGTGTCATTAAGCATAATATGAGTAGATTATTAATATTTAATGGTTAAATACAATATCTACTCACAATTCTACTCTAGATAGTCTAGTAAGTAAAGGAATGAATAATAAGTAGTGACAAAAATAATTCCTAAAAAACCTTAATAGTAAAAACAATCTATAAACTATTTGATTTTTTTTAAGAAATAATGAAAAAAGTAAATGGTGGAGATGGGGGGAATTGAACCCCCGTCCGAAAACCTTCAGTCAAGAAGTCTACATGCTTAGTAAAGGCCTATTGATTTAACTTTTTACCACCCGACCAACAGGGATGTAGAAAGCGATTTTAGATTAGGTTTTAACCCTATTATCCTAAAAAAATAATAGTGGCGAGTCTGTAAGCGACCGTTATCCCAAAAGTACAGACAACTTCTAAGTAACGGTTAGCATTATGCTGCTAAAGCGTAGTTGTCTTCGTTTGCAACTATTATTTAAAGAACGTTTTTACGAGCAATCTTTATCCTCGACATGCATCCTTGAAATCCAACTCCTCGTCGAAGCCAGTCATCCCCAGATGCTTATATTATACGCTTTATTATGAGAATTTAGCCAATTGTAACTCGTGCAAATTTTCTTTTGCCAACTTGATAAACGGAGGTACCTTCGTCTGGTGTTAAATCCTTATCAGTGATTTTTTCACCATCCATCTTTGCTGCTCCCTGATTAATCATTCTGAATGCTTCGGAAGTCGAACTAACCAGGCTGGAATCTTTAAGTAGACTAGCAATCTTGGTTCCTTTTGGAAATGTAAACTCATCCATCTCATCAGGGGTTTTGTTTTTAGCAAACCGGTCAATGAAGTTTTGTTGCGCTTTTTTGGCTTGAACATTGTCATGAAAGCGCGTAATGATTTCTTCTGCTAAGCGAAACTTGATATTTCTTGGGTTTTCACCATTTGCAACCTCTTCTTTCCAAGAAGCAATTGTTTCAAGTGATTCAAAACTTAGGAGTTCAAGATAGCGCCACATCAGTTCATCTGAAATTGACATAATCTTGCCAAACATATCGTCAGGAGCCTCATCAATACCAATATAGTTGTCTAATGACTTACTCATCTTTTGAACACCATCAAGACCCTCTAATAAAGGCATGGTAAGGATTACTTGAGGTTCCATACCTGCTTGTTTTTGAAGATCTCTACCTACTAAGAGGTTAAATTTTTGATCAGTCCCTCCTAGCTCCATGTCAGTCTGAAGTGCAACTGAGTCAAAACCTTGAACTAGTGGGTAGAGGAATTCATGAATTGAAATTGCTTGCTCAGACTTGTAGCGTTTGGAAAAGTCATCACGCTCTAGCATTCTTGCAACCGTTTGTTTTGATGCCAAAGAAATCATCTCTGCAGAGCTCATCTTACTCATCCATTCAGAATTGAAAGCTATTTTTGTTTTGTCCTTATCTAGTATCTTGAAGACTTGCTCTTCATAGCTTTTTGCGTTTTCTAGTATTTCCTCTTTGGTGAGTGGCTTTCGAGTTACATTTTTACCGCTTGGATCACCAATCATTCCAGTAAAGTCACCAATCAAGAAAATGATCTCATGACCAAGATCTTGTAGTTGCCTCATCTTGTTAATGACAACTGTATGCCCAAGGTGCAAGTCTGGCGCGGTTGGATCAAAACCCACCTTGATTCTTAGAGGTTTATTTTTTTGAAGCTTTTTCTTGAGTTCATCAAGGGGCAATATTTCATCTGCACCTCTCTCAATAATAGCTAATGCGTCTTGAATTGTCATAATTGTGTCACTCTATGGTCTCGTATGTCCGTCACCTAAGACGATATATTTTTGTGAAGTGAGGCCTTCAAGTCCAACAGGACCACGTACATGAAATTTATCTGTACTAATTCCAATCTCAGCACCTAGGCCATACTCAAAGCCATCGGCAAATCCTGTCGATGCGTTAACCATCACTGAGGATGAGTCTACTTCGGCTAGAAATTTTCTTGCTTTTGTTTTGTTTTCTGTAACGATTGTGTCCGTATGTGCAGACCCGTATTGCTCGATATGAGAGATAGCTTCATCCAATGAACTCACAAATCTTATTGATAAAATTGGAGCAAGGTACTCCTCACTCCAGTCATCTTCTGTGGCTGCAATGATTTTATTTGAACGTTTCTGAGCCTCTTGACAACCACGTAATTCCACTCCTTCTTCAACATATAAGTCAACCAGTTGTTCGAATGTATCAGAATCCAAATCCTGATGAACTAGTAGTGTTTCGGTGGCGTTACAGACGCCATATCGTCGGGTTTTGCCATTAAAGGCTACATTTATAGCTTTCTGAGAGTCAGCTTCTTTGTCTAGATAGGTATGACATACGCCGTGAAGGTGTTTAATGACAGGCATCCTAGCATTAGCACTCACATTCTCAATTAAGCCTTTGCCGCCCCTGGGTATGATAGCGTCAACATAATCGCTAGCTTGAACAAGTCTTGTCACCGCCTCACGATCAGTAATGTCAATTAGTTGTACTGCGTCAGAATTGATGCCGGCCTCATTTAATCCATCTTTAATACACTCATGTAAAGCCCGGTTTGAGTTTATTGCTTCCGAACCGCCCCGTAAAATTACTGCGTTACCTGATTTGAAACACAGAACTGCTGCATCGATAGTGACATTTGGACGAGATTCATAGATCATTCCAATAACGCCTATTGGTACTCTCATTTTGCCGACCTGAATACCACTAGGGCGATACTCTAAGTCGGTTATTTCACCGATTGGATCAGGAAGGGATGCAACTTGCTCTAAACCTTCAACAATGTCATTAATTCTTTCAGGGTTGAGCATTAAACGATCTAAGAGGGCATCATCTAAGTCGTTGCTTTTCGCTTGAACTAAATCCTTTTTATTGGCATCAAGTATCGCTTTTTGGTTTTTCCGGATATTACTGGCAATGTTATGCAAAACGGCATTTTTTGTCTCAGTATCTACAGTGCGCAAGGAACGAGAGGCTTTTTTTGCCTTCTGTCCAAGATTCAAAATTAGTTCGGCTATTGAGTCCATTGCGTTTTCCCTGACAAAGTGATAAGAACACTTTGCAATTCGTCATAAACGTTGAGATTATCCATACCTTTGAGTGAGCGGTCAATACGCCCGAGTGACAATAGCAATTTTTGTAGTTGTTGATAGGAATGTTTTTTGAGGGCATTTGAAATTAAAGGTTTTCTTTTTTGCCATACCCGGTGTTTTGCGAGTATAGCCTCAATTGATTCATTGTGTTTCAGTTCGACAGACATTGTAGCTAAAGATTTTAACTCGCGGTACAGAGATGAAATAATAATCACTGGTGGTGTCGTTTCATCAACAAGTGAGTTGAATATTTTGTTAACTTTTGTTGAATCACCTTTGAGTGCAGCATCAATCAATCCAAAGACCGAGTAATGGGACTGTTGGTCGATTTGATTGAGGAATTCATTAGCATTAATATGACCATTAGGATAGGCGATTTGGAGTTTTTGTATTTCCTGCATAGAAGCTAAAAGGTTGCCTTCTGTGCAATAAGCGATTGCCTCAGCAACTTCATTATTAGTTTTAAGACCTAACTGAGTCATTTGGTTAATAATCCAACCAACGAGATGTTCATTTTGAACCTCCCAATGTTGAATGATGGCACCCTTTTTATCTAAAGCTTTAAACCACTTACTTTTTTGCTGGTTCATGTCTAGTTTGCCTGTAGAGATAATGAGCAAAACATCATCCGGTAGACTGTCAACTAATTCTGTTAATGCTTTTGATCCTTTGATGCCAAGTTTTCCAGTGGTAAGGCGGCATTCAATGATACGCTTCTCTGTAAAAAGTGATGGGCTTGCCATCTCACTATTAATAGTGTCCCAAGGGAACTGTCCGTCAATATCAAAACGAACGCGATCGCTAAAGCTATTCTCTTTTGCAGCTTCTTTAATTAGAGCTAAGCTTTGCTCAACCAATAGAATTTCTGGGCCAAAGACAAAATAGAGCGATTCCAAACCGTTTGAGAGGTGTTTTGAGAGCTGATCTGGCTTTATTTTCATGGATTTTCTTAAGAAATTTGGGTCGAGTGGAAAAAATGAGCCAAGACGACATTAATTTTTGTAAGAATCATTATGTCATAATTGTAAAATAATTTGTCATCAAACCTTGAAAAATTGCCATCAAACCCTATATAAGTAATCAATAGGGTATATTTATCGTTTCTACATTTAGGTTAAATTTTATATATGTATAAGAATATTTTACTATGGCTGGTATTGGGCAGTGTCCTTGCCTCTCTGTTTGGTCAATTTAAAGTTACCGATAATACAAACGAGATTAGTTACTCTCAGTTTATCCAAAGCGTCAAACAAGGGAACGTTTCCAGCGTCAAGATTGCGGGAAGTCAAATCAGCGGTGTAACTGCACTAGGCGAAGAGTTTGACACCTATAGCCCAGGTGACTTGGGTTTAATGGGAGACCTGCTAAATAATGGCGTTTCTGTTCAGGCTACGCCACCAACAAAAGAGAGCTTCTTGAAGCAACTGATAATTTCACTAGCACCCATCTTGTTACTGATTGGCGTCATTATGTATACCATGCGTGGTGCTGGAGGCGCTATGGGTGGAAAGAATCCGATGTCATTCGGTAAATCAAAGGCACGTTTAATTACCAAGGACGAGTCACATGTCACCTTTGAGGATGTTGCAGGCGTTGATGAGGCAAAAGAAGAGGTCAGTGAATTAGTTGACTTCCTCTCTGACCCAAGCAAATTTACCAAAGTTGGTGGAAAGATTCCAAAAGGTGTGCTCATGATTGGACCACCCGGAACAGGTAAGACGTTACTGGCAAAGGCAGTGGCGGGTGAGGCTGACGTGCCATTCTTCTTTATTTCTGGTTCCGACTTTGTTGAAATGTTTGTTGGTGTTGGAGCATCTCGCGTACGTGACATGTTTGAGCAGGCCAAAAAAAATGCCCCCTGTATCATCTTTATTGATGAGATTGACGCAGTAGGTCGTCAGCGTGGAGCTGGTTTAGGTGGAGGACATGATGAGCGTGAACAAACCCTTAACCAGATGCTGGTTGAAATGGATGGTTTCGAAGGGACAGAGGGTGTTATCGTTGTTGCAGCAACTAACCGTCCAGATGTACTTGATCCTGCGCTACTCAGAGCTGGAAGGTTTGATCGCACAGTCACCGTTGGTTTGCCTGATATAAAAGGGCGCGATGCTATTTTGAAGATACATATGAGGAAGCTGCCTGTTGCAAAAAATGTCAAATCTATGGATATAGCCAGAGGTACTCCAGGCTTTTCGGGTGCGGATCTAGCTAATTTAACTAATGAAGCTGCTTTGATTGCGGCTGGAAAAAGTAAAAAACTGGTGGGAATGCAAGAATTTGAAAAAGCCAAAGACAAGATAATGATGGGCTCGGAACGCAAGAGCATGGTTATGGATGAAGCGGAAAAAGAAATGACTGCCTTTCATGAGGCCGGACACGCAATAGTTGGACGTTTGGTTCCTGAACATGACCCGGTCTACAAGGTCAGCATTATTCCAAGAGGTAGGGCTTTGGGTGTGACTATGTTTCTACCCGAAAAAGATAAATATAGTATTTCAAAGCGCAAAATTAACTCTCAAATTTCCTCATTATTTGGTGGCCGAATTGCAGAAGAGCTTGTTTATGGTAAAGACGCTGTAACAACGGGTGCAAGTAATGACATAGAACGTGCCACTGAACTTGCCCATAAAATGGTCAAACTTTGGGGGATGTCTGACGTGATGGGTCCGTTGGCTTATGGTGAAGAAGAAGGTGAAGTGTTCCTAGGTCGACAGGTAACCAAACATAAGCACATTTCTGATGACACATTTAATAAAGTGGATTCTGAAATTCGTATAATTATTGATACCAATTACGATATAGCTTACAAAATTCTTGAGGAAAACAGGGACATTCTTGACTCAATGGCTGCAGCTCTAGTAGAATTTGAGACTATTGATACGGGTCAGATTGATGACCTGATGGCTAGAAAACCAATGCGAGAGGCAGCTGAAGTTGTTGATTCTGAAGAGGTTTCGTCCGAGTTGGGGACTGGTAGTAAAACTAAAGATTCTAAACCGTCTTCAGATGACAACCGAGGTGGTGACAGCAGTACTGAGCAGTTTGCATAGTTCGAAGTGAGCTCGATGGTCGACCAACCAATCATCATGGGTGTGCTCAACATTACCCCAGATTCATTTTCTGATGGTGGCTTATTTTTTGAAGCTCAAAGCGCAATTGATCAAGCTGTTTTAATGGTTGAACAAGGAGCTGATATTATTGATATTGGCGGTGAATCAACTCGACCAGGCGCACCTGAGGTGAGTGCTGAAGATGAGTTGAAGCGAGTTTTACCTGTCATTGAAGCTTTGAGTGGTAACATTGATGTACCAATATCGATTGATACCTCAAAACCCGTTGTGATGAGGAGAGCTTTCGATGCAGGTGCAAGTATTATTAATGACGTCTATGCTCTTCGCTCTGAGGGCGCCTTAGAAATGGCAGCGTCGTTGGGTGCTGATGTATGCTTAATGCACATGCAAGGGAATCCAAGAACGATGCAAAAAAATCCGAAGTACGATGATGTTGTCAGTGATGTTAAAATTTTTTTTACAGAACGACTCGAGGCATGTTCAGCTGTAGGGATTAAACTAGAGTCTATTACCCTTGACCCAGGATTTGGTTTCGGGAAGAACCTAGCTCATAATATAGCATTGTTAAAAAATCTGGCTGAATTTCATGACTTTGGAGTCTCTATTTTGGCTGGTCTTTCAAGGAAATCAATGATCGGTTCGTTGTTAGGAGACAAAGAAGTTGACTCAAGAATGATTGGTAGCGTAACTGCTGCATTGATTGCAGTAGAGAATGGCGCCAACATTATTAGAGCTCATGACGTTGCTGAGACTAAAGACGCACTTACGGTTTGGCAACAAATCAAGCATTTTAGGGAGTAATTTTTGGAAAAATTCTTTGGTACCGATGGCATAAGAGGTACGGTTGGCAAGCCACCTATTACGGCGGACTTTTTGTTGAAAGTCGGCTGGGCAGTAGGTTCTGTTTTGACGGAAAATGGCCCTGCAAGTGTGATTATTGGTAAGGACACTCGCGTTTCAGGTTATTTGTTTGAGTCCGCCCTTGAGGCGGGTTTTTTGTCTGCGGGGGTTAATGTGGGAATGTTAGGTCCAATGCCTTCACCGGCGATTGCCTATCTAACAAAAGCTTATGGTGCAAGTGCAGGAGTTGTAATCAGTGCTTCTCATAATCATTTTCAAGATAATGGCGTTAAGTTTTTCTCGAGTCAAGGTATAAAGCTAAGTGAAAAAACCCAACAAGCTATTGAGAAAAAAATTTCTACTCCGATGGTTAGTGTTGATTCAGCTAGAATTGGTAAAGCATTCAGGCATGACCAAGCTTTAGGTAGATATATCGAATTTTGTAAATCAACTTTCGATCGAATTTGTAATCTTTCTCATTTAACTATTGTTGTTGATTGTGCGAACGGTGCAACTTATAATATTGCACAAAATGTGTTTGAAGAGTTGGGTGCCAAGGTGATTATGATTAATAACCAGCCTGATGGATACAACATTAACCATAATTGCGGCGCAACTGATACAGCACATTTACAACAAGAAGTTTTAAATCACGAAGCAGACTTAGGTATCGCTTTTGATGGTGATGGTGATCGCTTGATAATGGTTGATCATACTGGCGAGAAGGTTGATGGAGATGAGCTAGTCTTTATCATTGCCAAGGCATGGAAAAAAAATGGTACCCTTAAATCAAGTACAGTGGTTGGAACGAAAATGTCCAATTTGGGAATGCGCGAAGCACTGTCAGATTTGAATATCAATTTTATTGAATCTGATGTGGGTGACAGATATGTAATGGAGCAATTGTTGCTAAACAAAGCTATCCTCGGAGGTGAAGGCTCTGGACACATTATTTGTCTTAATAAATCTACTTCGGGTGACGGCATTATTGCTGCATTACAAGTTTTAGAAGTTATGTTTAAGTCCAATAAATCTTTGTACGACCTCAAAAAGGAAATGACTAAGTACCCGCAGGTACTCATTAATGTTGAAACGAATGGCAAGTTGGACTTGGAGAATCACGAAAATCTTAATCAGGCCCTATCAATTATTAAAGGTGAACTTGCAGACAAAGGACGCGTACTTATCAGGGAGTCAGGTACTGAACCCCTAGTTAGAGTTATGGTTGAAAGCGTCGATTTAGATTTAGCGAATAAAAGTGCAAATCAGTTAGCAGAAGCTCTGCAATCAATTTAATCACAATCATAATTTCAATATAATATCGTTTTTATCAAAACGATATAAGACCTTCCAGAGGAAAACATGAGTTTTACAGCATTAGAGTTAGGACTAGTTGCTTTAATTTTTTCCTGGTCAGGTTTCGTAAGAACGGGACTTGGTTTTGGTGGTGCTGCTTTGGGACTACCTTTAATGATGCTTATTGGTGGATCTCCGATTGACTGGTTACCAATCATTGGGATTCATTTATTTATTTTTTCAGGTATTGCCCTCTCTAAGGAATTGAAGAATGTAGATTGGAAGTATTTAAAGAGCTCATTACCCTGGATTTTGCCTGCAAAATTATTAGGTGTCATTGGCCTGATAAACCTTCCGGCAGATGTGATGACTGTGATTGTTTACCTGATTACTAGCTTTTATGCATTTACCTGGATCCTTGATCGTCCAATCAGATCTCAGAAAAATTGGGTTGATAATTTATTATTGTTCTTAGGTGGATATATATCTGGAACTTCTTTAACTGGGGCTCCATTAATAGTGGCAGTTTATATGCACCACATTGTTAAGGAGCAGTTGCGAAATACACTATTTGTTTTGTGGATTTTCCTGGTTGCAATTAAGATGAGCGCATTTATAGTGGTTGGGGTTTATATTGACTGGCGTTTTGCTTTAATGTTAATTCCAGCGGCAGCTATTGGACATTACGTTGGACTCAAAGCTCACGATAAAATTATGGAAAATAATGATCGATTCAAGAGGTGGATAGGAGGAGTGTTGCTGTCAGTTTGTGCTATTGGCTTTATAAGGCTTTTTATTATTTAATCTTCACTTCTTAGAGTTTATTCAATCAAACCAAGAGGTATTTCAGTGGTATGTTTAATTTCTTCAATAGCGAAATGTGAGGTCACCTTAGCAAATTGAACTTTATCAATTAAACGTTTATAAAAGCTGTCATAGCTTTCAATATCACTAAGAACAACTTTTAATTGGTAGTCAATTTCACCGCTCATTCGGTAACACTCTACAACTTCAGGAATCTGTTGGATAGTTTCGTCAAAAATTCTGATTTTTTCTTGATCATGTGTATTCAATGTCACAAAAACCATCGTCGTGACGTTTAATCCAATTTTTTTGCGGTCAACTAAAGAAACAGTTTTACTGATGTAGCCAAGATTTTTTAATTGATTGATGCGCTTCCAGCAAGGCGTAGTTGATAAGTGAACTTCGGCTGAGAGTTGTTGAATGGTCATTTCTGCATTATGTTGCAGCAGCTCTAGCAGTTTGACATTTATTGCATCCATAATCTAATCTAAAAATAGGTAAAAATATAATATTTTTCTACAATTAAGCATTTTACCAGTAAATAAGCATTATTTTTTCTATAAATATTAAAATAATAGAATATATTACTATAATATTTCAATATCTATATATAGAAGTAATAACATGTATCAATATAGCCCTGAAGATAGTAAATTTTTAGTTGAAAGAGTGGATCAATTTGAGAAGCAATTAAAACGCCATTTAGATGGTGATTTAGATGCTGCTAAATTTAGAAGCCTCAGATTAAGAAACGGACTTTATATGGAATTGCATGCTCATATGTTGAGGGTTGCTATTCCATACGGCACTTTAAACACAACTCAACTTAGAGCGCTTGCTGATGTAGCCGATAAGTATGATCGTGGTTTTGGCCATTTCACGACTCGTCAAAATATCCAATATAATTGGATTGAGTTGTCTGAGATCGCCAATCTTCTTCGTGAATTATCAAGTGTAGGTCTTCACGCCATTCAGACTAGCGGTAAAGCAACAAGGAACATTACAGCTGACCCATTATCTGGCCTGACAGAGGGAGAAATTGCTGATGCCAGACCTTATTGCGAACTGATCCGTCGATGGTTTAATTTACATCCAGAATTTTCTTGGCTACCTGGTAAATTCAAGATTGCTGTTAATGGCGCAAAGTTAGATGAGACAGCACTTAGAGTTCATGACCTTGGGTTGAGATTGGTTCGCAATAAAGAAGGTGAGCTCGGTTTTACTGTTTATGTTGGCGGAGGCTTGGGTGCAGCGGCAATGGTGGCTGCTGAAACAGCATCTTTTGTTCCTGTTGAGGATATCCTGAGTTACCTTGAATCTGCAATGAGAATATACAATTTAAAAGGCCGTCGAGATCATCTTAAAAAGTTACGAATTAAATTTTTAGTTCGTGAGCTTGGAGCAAAGGAATATTCCCGATTAGTTGATGAAGACTGGAAACAAACCAGGGACGATCCCGAGCTGAAGTTAAACTTAACTCATTTATCAGAACTTGAAAAAGATTTTGCTTTGCCAATTAAACCATTGGCTTTTGATGGTTTTGAAGACAAAGTTGATTTTAATTACAGTATATGGAAGAAAAACAATGTTCGAGCTCATAAAATATCGGGTCACAGTATCGTCAACGTATCGCTCACAAAACTTGGCGCAGCTCCTGGTGATGCAACTTCAGAGCAGATGCGGATTTTGGCAGATTTAGCTGATCAATACGGTTATAGTGAACTTAGAACAACAAAAAGGCAAACAATTGTTTTTCCTCATGTTCGAAAAGATCAGGTTTTTGATTTATGGCAGTCACTTGAAAAATATGGATTAGCGAGTCCGCACCAGGGAACACTGGCACAGATTGTGGCTTGCCCCGGCGGTGATTATTGTGATTTAGCAAAGGCCGTCTCTATTCCTATTGCAACAAGAGTGCAGCAGCGTTTTGACGATATGGATAAATTGCTTGATATTGGTGACCTAAATATCAACATATCAGGCTGTGAAAACTCTTGTGCACATCATCATGTTGCTGATATAGGCTTACTAGGAATGCAAAAGAATGGAGAGGAGTATTATCAAATAACTGTTGCTGGTGAAACTCTTTATAAAACTGTTATTGGTAAAAAATTAGGTCCTTCTGTTAGTGGCGATAACGTTGTTGATGCGGTTGAAGATATTGTTAATGTTTACTTAGATAATCGTGAAGAGGAAGAAAAATTTACGGAAGTTTTTAAACGTATCGGTATTAAGCCATTTAAGGAGAAGGTTTATGAGTGAGTCTAATGAATTAGAAGCTTTAAGTGCAACTTTAGGAGCTAAGGTTGCAGAATCAAGACCACTTGACACTAGTGTATTAAATAAAGACAACGAAAGTATTAAGCTTGTCAGTGTCGAACAATGGATTGAAAACGTAAATGAATTATCAAAGTTAGGAGTTGGGGTAATCGTTAAACCTTCAGATGATGTAAAACTGCTGAAAGACACTTTGAATGATGTCGCTTTGATTGCACTAGATTTTAATAATTTTGATGATGGTAGAGGATACTCTCAGGCTTACTTGTTAAGCAAGAGGTGGAAATATGCGGAGGAAATTATTGGCATCAATGCACACTTGGATCAATTACAATTCATGCTCAGATCTGGAGTCACTAGCTACAAACTTTTGGAAAGTTATGAGGGCTTTGATGAGCACGATTACACTAATGGATTCAGTATCTGCTATCAAGCAGCAGCAAACAATTCAGGTTTAAAAGAAAAGTTTTAATTTCCCTAGTCTAAAGAAAATTTCTTATAAAAAGGAATTAATTTAGAGTAGATATTGGACAGAATATTTAGTTTAAAATTGCGCTGATTATGAATGAGTACTTGTTAATCCTAGTTAGTACAATTTTGGTTAACAATTTTGTACTGGTAAAATTTTTGGGGCTTTGTCCTTTTATGGGTGTCTCCAAGAAAATGGATACAGCCATAGGTATGGGCTTTGCAACGACATTTGTCTTAACTTTGGCAAGTATTACTAGTTACCTCATTAATACTTATCTTTTAATTCCGTTTGAATTAGAGTACCTTAGAACAATCGCTTTTATCGTAACGATTGCTGCTGTTGTTGGTTTTACTGAATTAGTTGTTAATAAAACTTCACCAGTTTTACACCAATCATTAGGCGTTTTTTTACCGCTCATTACGACGAACTGTGCAGTGCTTGGTGTTGCTCTTTTAAATGTTGGGGCGAGTAATAGTTTTCTCCAGTCAGCAGTTTATGGGTTTGGTGCTGCAGTTGGTTTTTCTTTTGTTTTGGTGCTTTTTTCAGGTATCAGAGAACGTATTGAGTCAGCCGATGTTCCAAAAATCTTTCAAGGAGTACCTATTGCACTTATTACTGCGGGCTTGATGTCTATGGCATTTATGGGCTTTATTGGATTAGTGTAATGTTAGATGCAATTTCAACTCTTTCTCTATTGGCACTATTATTGGGTTTAGGCTTAGGTTATGCTGCGATAAGATACAAAGTAAAAGGCAACCCTTTGGTTGACCAAATTGATGCAATCTTGCCACAAACGCAATGTGGCCAATGTGACTTTCCAGGTTGTCGTCCTTATGCAGAAGCAATAGCTAGTGGTGAGGTAGCAATTAATCAGTGCCCACCAGGTGGTCAGGAGGGTGTCGACGCTCTTGCAGAGCTTTTAAGTATTGATACTTTGCCTTTAAATCAAGAGCACGGAGAAACCAAACCAAAGCGAGTTGCTGTGGTTGATGAAAAGGTTTGTATTGGCTGTACTTTATGTATTCAAGCTTGTCCAGTTGATGCTTTTGTGGGCTCCTCGAAGGTGATGACAACTGTTATCGCTGAAGAGTGTACTGGCTGTGATTTATGTTTACCTGTTTGCCCTGTAGATTGTATTGATATGGTTGAAATTAAGCCCACCATTAGGACTTATGTGCCAGATATTTCGGAGTTAGCCCATGCTTAAGTATAAATATAATGGCGGCTTGAAATTGGATAACCCATATCCAATTAATGAAATTGACTTAATTCGCATACCTCTGCCAGACAAAGTAGTTTTACCCATGCAGCAGCGTATTGGAAACCAGGCGATACCAATTGTTAGTGTCGGTGAGCGCGTTTTAACGGGTCAAATTATAGCGACAATAGATGACCAGCGTTGTGCCCCTGTCCATGCTTCTATTTCAGGTACTGTTGTAGCCATTGACGAGCATGTTTACGCTCACAAGTCAGGACTTAAAGGGCTTTGTGTAACTATTGAATCTGATGGCAAGGATGAGTGGGTTGACACCAGTATTGGTTGCACTGAGCGTTACGAGACTTGTACAGCTAATACAATCTATAACAAAATACGCGTTTCTGGGATTGTAGGGATGGGTGGTGCTGGTTTCCCTACACATACTAAAGTGAGGTTGGCAGAAGGTTGTCATACCTTGATTGTGAATGCAACTGAATGTGAACCTGGTATTACCTGTGACGCAGCATTAATGGAGGCATACCCTACTAAAGTAATTAGAGGTATTGAAGTCTTACTCCATATTTGTAAAGCCGAACGTGCAATTATTGCTATCGAAGATGACAAACAGGATGCCATCGCAGCACTTAAAAAGTTTTGTAATAATGAAAACATCTCTATTGAAGTGATGCCAACTAAATACACTTCAGGAGCCGAAAAATTACTACTTAAATATCTTTTGGGGATTGAAGTTCCTACAGGAAAATTTGCATCAGACGTTGGTGTTCTTTGTCAGAATGTAGGCACTGTAGTTGCAATGTTTGATGCTGTAGTTGAGAATAGACCTTTAATTTCCCGTGCAGTGACTGTAGCAGGTAGTGCTGTAAAAGAGTCAAAAAATTTGCAAGTTAGGCTTGGGGCAAGTTACGACTACTTGTTGAGTTTTGTTGATATTAAAGAAGGAAGTCATAAAATTAGTATGAATGGTTTGATGATGGGGATTGAACTTGATAGTACCAATTATTCTGTGTCTAAAAATACCAATTGTGTTTTTATTGATCAATTAGAGGAGAGTAAACCAACAAAAGAATGTATACGATGTGGATTATGTAATACAGTTTGTCCAGTCGATTTACTACCTCAACAGCTCTACTGGTATTCTAAGAGTAAAAATATTGATAAAGCAGTTGAATATAATCTTCTAGATTGTATCGAGTGCAATTGTTGTTCTTATGTCTGTCCAAGTCAAATTCCTTTAGTGAATTATTATCAATACTCTAAAGCACTATATAAACAACAAGTTAAAGAAAAGCAACAGACTGAGAACGCTAGAGAGCGATTCGAATTTCGCGAGTTGCGTCTAGAGAGGAACAAACGCGAAAGAGCTGAGATGATGGAAGCTAAGAAAATAGTCTTGAAAGAAAAAATGGCCAAAGATAAAGCACAGAAGGCAGCAATTGAAGCTGCCTTGGAGCGTGTTGAAACTGCTAAATCAGCTCAAGGGTCTCAAGATGACGGTTAAGTTACTCAATACCAATCAAATCATGCGTCAAGTTAGTTATGCTCTCGCATTAGGTGTTGGTGCACAAGTATATTTTTTTGGTTTTTCAGTTTTTATCCAGATTTTTTTAGCTTGCATTACAGGTCTTATTACTGAGGCACTCTTCTTAAGATTACGTGGTTCAGAAATTAAGCCTGCAATTATTGATGGGTCTGTCGTTTTAACAGCTATTTTGCTTGCTATATCTATTCCTAGTATTGCACCCTGGTGGATCATAGTATTGGGTGTTTCATTTGCAGTTATTTTTGGCAAACAGATCTTTGGAGGTTTGGGCAATAATCCTTTTAATCCAGCAATGCTTGGCTATGCATTTTTACTAATCTCTTACCCAATGCAAATGACTCAATGGCCAGCTGACTACTTATCCATGGGTCAAGCTGTTGATGTGATATTTGGTTTGTCTAACATCGATGGTTTAACAGGAGCAACGAGTTTAGATCATTTGAAAACACAATTAACAATGGGTATTTCAATACAAGAGCTCGAGTTAAATTCCATTAGCCAACTATGGATTAATATTGGCTTTTTGTTAGGAGGTGTTTACCTACTTTTACGTAGAATAATTTATTGGCAGATCCCAGTTTCATTGCTGTCGGGTGTAGTAGTGATGTCAACAGCCCTATACCTAGTAGACTCTGGTCAGTTTACTTCATCACTCTTTCATCTTGTCAATGGGGCAACGATGTTGGCAGCATTTTTCATTGCCACGGATCCAGTATCTGCTAGTACAACACCGTCAGGTAGATTAATTTATGGCTTTTTAATTGGCATCTTGATTGTCATAATAAGGGTGTTTGGTGGCTATCCAGATGCAGTTGCTTTTGCAGTACTTTTGTTAAATATCACTGTTCCTTTGATTGATTTTTATACGCAACCCAAAGTGTTTGGAAAATGAAGAACTCAACCATTATAAAGTCAGGCTTACTGATGCTTATTTTTACTCTCGCTTGTGTATTTATTGTTAGTCTTGCTGAAAAAAATACCAAAGATAGAATTGAAATAAATGAGCAGCAATTACTCATTAAGCGTCTTAATGAAATTGTCACTGAGTATGATAATCCAATTCTGAGTGAAAGCTTTGTTCGGAATATTAACCTTCATGGAATAGAACAGACAGTCACAATATTCCCTGCGAAAAATAATAATAAAGTTTTTGCACACCTTGTTGAACATACCTATCCCAATGGCTATAACGGTAATATCAGACTTCTAACTGGGATTAGTGTTACAGGAGAATTGTTGGGAGTTCGAGTAATTAACCATAAAGAAACACCAGGTCTAGGTGACAAAATAGAAACTCGCAAATCAGATTGGATTAAGAGTTTTACGGGACTTTCATTGAACCAACCTGAAAAATCCAAATGGAAAGTTAAGAGAGACGGTGGTTTCTTTGATCAATTTACTGGAGCCACTATTACTCCACGTGCTATTGTAACTGCCGCTTATCAAATACTAGATTACTTCGACAAGTATGAAATTAAGTGATTTTGATTTTGATTTACCTAATGCATTAATTGCTCAATACCCTAGTGAAAAGAGAACCGATTCGCGTTTATTAGTTGTTCAAGATGATTTTATTAATGCAACATTTTCTCAATTAGGTGAATTTCTCAAGCCCAAAGATTTATTAATTCTTAATGACACTAAGGTAATTCCTGCAAGACTGTTTGGACGCAAAGATTCTGGTGGAAAGGTTGAAATACTAGTCGAACGATTGATTAATGACTTTGAAGCCTTGGTAATGATTAAAGCAAGCAGGGCTCCAAAGATTGGCAGTTATATAGTGCTAGAAAATGACAAACAGGTGAAGGTAATTGATAAAGCTTCTGGACTTTATAAATTAAGCTTTGGTAGTAACTCTATTCTGACTTTGCTTAATGAAATTGGGCATGTTCCTCTGCCTCCTTATATTGAGCGAATTGACGGAAAGGAAGACTTAGTCCGTTATCAAACAGTTTATGCAAAAAATGATGGAGCTGTTGCTGCTCCAACAGCAGGACTTCATTTTGATGAACCATTACTTTCTAAGCTTAATAGTGATGGGGTTGACCACGCATTTGTGACACTTCACGTCGGTGCGGGGACTTTTCAACCAGTGAAAGTTGAAGATATCAAAGATCATCAAATGCACAGTGAGTACTTTGAAGTTTGTCAGGAAACTGTTGATAAAATAGTAACTACAAAAGCAAATGGTGGTCGAATTGTCGCTGTGGGAACAACTGCTGTTAGAACACTGGAGTCAATTGCACTTCAAGGGGAACTTTCAAGTGCAAAAGGGGATACGGATATATTTATTTATCCCGGATTTGAGTTTCGTTTGGTAGATGCTATGATTACTAATTTTCATTTGCCAAAATCTTCTTTACTGATGTTGGTAAGCGCTTTTATTGGTATCGAGAAAATGTTTCAGATATACCAGTATGCTATCGAAGAAAAATATCGTTTTTTTAGTTACGGGGATGCAATGTTGTTAGACAAAACGCTATAGAGACTTTAATGAGAGATGTTTTGAGAGGGCGAAGATTAGGAATGCCAATATTGGAAAGATTAAGAAACTGGTTTTGATTGATGTAGCCTGTGCAATAAACCCAATAAATAACGGACCTATCAGCATTCCACCATACCCCAGTGTTGCGATGCTCGCTATTGCTGTGCCTTGAGGTATATTTTTGTCATTTGCTGCACGAGAAAAAGCTAACGGTATGATGACTGCGATACCTAACCCTATTAAACCACAACCAATCACTAATGGAAGAAGAGATCCAAATGTAACTAAAATTATGGATCCTATCATAGCAACTAATCCAGAGTATCGGGCTGTCTTCGAAGGTCCGATGACAGATACAATTTTGTCACCCATCAATCTCATCGTAAACATACAAATAGCAAAAGCAGTATAACCTAGAGCTGCACTACCTTCATCAATGCTGGCAACGCTAATAAGAAAAATTGCGCTCCAGTCTGCTATAGCACCTTCACCCAATGAAGCAAAAAACGTTATAAAGGCTACGGCAAGCAAAGGCCCCCTAGGTATTGAAATAAATGGAACATTTTTGTCTCTTTGTCTTTTCTCAGATTGAAAAGGAATTGTCAAAATACTAAGTACAACCAAAAAAATTACAATTGAGCTGATTGTAAAATGCGTCTTTACTCCAAGATTATAAGTAGCTAATAAAACTCCAGACCCAGCTCCAATTCCTGATCCAAGACTCCACATTGCATGAAAGGATGACATTAAAGGTCGCTCATTTTTACGTTCTACTTCCGCTGCCCAGGCATTCATTGCAACGTCAATTCCTCCATGAATTCCTCCAAAGAATATTATTGCAACAATAAGCATCCAAATTGAGTTTGCATATGCGATGAAGATAAGGGTTAGTGGAAGAAATATACTACTAGCAAGCTTGGTTACAAATGCTGCACCATAATGATCAGCTGCTCTTCCAAAAATAGAGAATGCAACAACAGCTGATAAACCTGCTAAGAAAATTAATAATCCTAAAGAGGCTGGCGATAAGTCATGAATATTTGAAATTGCAGGAATACGCGATGCCCAAGTTCCAAATAAAGCACCATTAATAGCAAAAATCATTGAAACTGCAAATCTACTATTTCGAATTTTAGTCATCAATTTGTGGAACGTTAATGTTATTAATAATCATATATGTTCCTAAAGATAGGTTCTAATTTGCTATAGTTTCAAGCAGGGTTTCGCCAATCATTGCTGGAGTCGGTGAAATGCTTACACCAGCATTTTCCAAAGTTTTAATTTTATTTTTAGCACCACCACTTCCACCACTTATGACTGCGCCTGCATGCCCCATTCTTTTACCTTTTGGAGCTGTCAGTCCGGCAATGTAGGAAATAACTGGTTTGGTAATGTTAGATGAAATATATTCTGCAGCCTCTTCTTCTGCACTTCCACCAATTTCTCCTACCATTACAATCGATTGAGTTTCTTTGTCGTGTTCAAACAACTCAAGACAATCTATGAAATTCATTCCTTGCACAGGGTCTCCACCGATACCGATACAAGTACTTTGACCTAAACCTGCAAGAGTGGTTTGATGGACAGCCTCATAAGTCAGTGTTCCTGAGCGTGAGACAATGCCAACACTCCCTCTCTGATGAATATTGCCAGGCATAATGCCAAGCTTACACTCGTCTGGAGTTATTACACCAGGACAATTAGGACCAATCAATCTTGATTTACTGCCTTTAATTATGGCCTTGATTTTAATCATATCTTGAACTGGAATACCTTCAGTAATGCAAGCAATAACAGGCATTTCTGCTTCGATAGCTTCAACAATCGATGCAAATGCAAATCTGGGTGGTACGTAGATCATCGAGGCGTTAGCACCAACTTCAGTCATAGCTTCCTTGACTGAATTAAAAACAGGTCTATCTAGGTGAGTCTGACCGCCTTTCCCAGGAGTTACTCCACCGACTAATTGAGTGCCATATGTAATTGATTGTTGAGAATGAAATGTACCTTGTTTGCCAGTGAATCCTTGACAAATAACTTTAGTTTGTTTGTTAATCAGTACACTCATTTTGCCATCTCCACAACTTGTTTGGCTGCCTGCGTTAAATCAGCTTCAGTCATAATATTAAAGTTACTGTCATTTAAAATTTTGAGACCTTGAGGAGCATTTGTTCCCTCAAGTCTAACAACAATTGGTAGAGTTAGACCTACCTTTTCTATTGCTTGAAGAATTCCCTCTGCAATTAAGTCACAGCGAACAATGCCACCAAAAATATTGACTAAAATTGCTTTCACATTTTGACCGCTCTGAATAATTTCAAAAGCCTTTGCGACTCTTTCAGCTGTTGTGCCGCCGCCGACATCCAAAAAGTTGGCAGGAGAGCCACCATGATATTCAATTAGGTCCATTGTAGCCATAGCCAATCCAGCGCCATTGACCATACAACCGACTGTTCCATCTAGGGAAATGTAATTGAGCTGATATTCACTTGCGATTCTTTCTTTTTCATCTTCCTGTTCAAAATCTCTTAGGTTAATGATATCTTCATTACGATAGAGTGCGTTATCATCAAAATCAATTTTGCCATCAAGCGCAATAATTTCATTTTGTTTGCTGATGATTAATGGGTTGATTTCAATAAGATTGCCATCATTATTAGTAAAGATGGAGTAAAGCCCGATTAAAGTTTTTGTAAATTGTTCCCACAGTACCGAATTTAAATTGAGTTTTTTGGCAATACTTTGACATTCTTTTATTGACAAGTTACCCAAAGGATCGATTGCATGTTTAATAATTTTTTCTGGTGATTCAGAGGCGACTTGTTCAATATCCATACCTCCTTCAGTAGAAGCTAGGATTGTGATTCTTTCTGTTGAACGATCAACTAATAAGCCTAAGTATAATTCTTTAAATATATCTTGACCCGCCTCAATAATAACTTGATTGATGGGTTGTCCAACTTCATCAGTTTGAGGGGTTACTAGTTTTTTCCCTAATAGTTTTTGGCTAGCTTTCTCTGCATCTTCGATACTATTGCAGACTATAACGCCACCACCTTTACCTCGACCACCTGCATGAACTTGAGCCTTAACTACCCAGACATTACCACCAAGTTTTTTGCATGCAGATCGTGTTTCATTGCTATTAGAAATCACTTCTAAATCTGGAACTTGAATACCATTATGTTTGAACAATTCTTTCGCTTGATATTCGTGGATGTGCATATAATTTGAGGAAAATAAAGGTTAAAATATGTGGGGAAGCATTTTATCATTTTTGTAATGACACCTAGGTTCTATTGACTCAATTGTTTATCTTATGAAATTCAATTTTTTTATTTCACATATTTAGAAAATTTAGATGGGGAAAACCAGGAAGTGTATCAAGTCAAATTGGATCAAATAACGTGAATTACAGTACGAGTCAGTTTAAAAATGGTTTGAAATTAATGCTCGATGGCAACCCTTGTTCAATTATTAATAATGAATTCTTCAAGCCTGGCAAAGGGAAGGCATATTATCGAGTAAAGTTTAAGGACCTGATTACTGGAAAGACTCTAGAAAAAACTTTTAAATCTGGTGAATCTCTTGAAGCAGCTGACGTGATGGAGTTGGAGATGCAGTATTTATACAACGATGGTGAAAGTTGGTATTTTATGGATCCCTCTTCTTTTGATCAGTTTGACTTGGGAGAGACGGCTTTGGGGAGTGTAATTAATTACTTAGTTGAACAGGACAACTGTATTGTGACTCTATGGAACAATAATCCAATTTCTGTAACACCCCCAAATCATGTAATTTTGGAGGTGGCTGATACTGACCCAGGTCTTAAAGGAGATACCGCAGGAACTGGAGGTAAGCCAGCAACGTTGAGTACAGGTGTTATTGTCCAGGTTCCTTTATTCATCAGTATTGGAGACAAAGTTAAAGTTGATACTCGTACCAACGAGTACTCAGGTCGCGCTTAGGTTAATTCATGCTAAGTGAAAGAGGGGGTGCTTTCCTGCTCTGGTGTTGCTATTGGAATTGAGAGATTATTTGTCGCAATAGGTTTATAATTAGTTTTAGCAGTGTTAAATAATAATTTACATAGCAGACATTGAAAGCTCAAGAAAAACCTTTCTGGCAATCTAAGACGTTATCACAAATGACTACTGATGAATGGGAATCACTCTGTGATGGCTGTGGGCGCTGCTGTTTGTTTAAGCTAAAAAATAAAGATTCTGGTGATATTTACTTTACAGATGTTGCTTGTCATTGCTTGGATGAAGAAGATAGTGCTTGTCAACACTATGAAGATCGTCAAAGTTATGTGCCTGATTGTTTAATTATTAAGCCCAATTGGGGAGAAAAATTTAATTGGTTGCCCAGCACCTGTGCATATCGATTAATATACGAAGGTAAAGATTTACAAGATTGGCACCACTTAATTAGTGGTGATAGAAATAGTGTTCATTTGGCTGGCATTTCAGTGCGAGGTCGTACTTATAGGGGTAATAAAGTTTCAAAAGATCAATTGTTTGAGCATGTGATAACTTGGGTGGATTAAATGAATAAAATCATCATATTAATTTGTGGATTATTTCTTTCACTAACTGTTTTATCTGATGAATGGCCACATGAAAATATATCTAATGCGGTTTTTGCTTTAGATATTGAGGACAGAGTACCAATTAATATTGTTGAAGAGGGCGATAATTCTTTGGGTAAAATCTACTTTTTTACCAATATCCGTAACCTCAGTGGTGAGCGTATTACTCATCGTTGGATTTACCAAGGTAGAGTCATGGCTGATGTTAGTTTTAATATTAATGGCCCGCGATGGCGTGTATGGTCATCAAAAAACTTGTGGCATACTTGGATAGGTGAATGGAGAGTGGAAGTACTTACTACCGATGGCAGTGTGCTTTACGAGAAAGTATTTAATTACGTGGATAAAGAATGAATAAAGTTGTATTGGCCTACTCGGGTGGATTGGACACTAGTATTATCGCAAAATGGCTACAAGAAACTTACAATTGTGAAGTTGTAACATTTACTGCGGATATTGGTCAGGGTGAAGAGGTTGAGCCAGCTCGTGCTAAAGCTGAGGCGATGGGTATCAAGGAAATTTATATCGAGGATTTGCGTGAAGAGTTTGCGCGTGACTTTGTTTTTCCAATGTTCCGCGCTAATGCGGTTTACGAAGGTGAGTATTTATTAGGGACATCTATTGCTCGACCCCTCATTTCAAAGCGGTTGGTTGAGATTGCCAAGAAAGTTGGTGCCGATGCTATCTCCCATGGCGCTACCGGCAAAGGCAACGACCAAGTTAGATTTGAACTTAATGCCTATGCCATTAATGCTAATATTAAGGTGATTGCACCATGGCGTGAGTGGGATTTGTCTTCTCGTGAAAGTTTAATGAAGTATGCTGAAGAGCATAACATCGAAATCGATTACCAGAAGCAGTCCAAAAAGTCGCCGTATTCTATGGACGCTAACCTTTTGCATATCTCTTACGAAGGTGATATTTTGGAGGATCCATGGCAGGAGGCTGAAGATAATATGTGGCGCTGGACTGTGTCACCAGAGAAAGCTCCTGATAAGGCTGAGTATGTTGAAATTACATACGAAAAGGGTGACATCGTTGCCATTAACGGAGAAACTAAAACCCCTGCAGAAGTGATGGAAGATTTAAATAGTCGTGCTGGTGCTAATGGTGTGGGTCGCCTAGACCTCGTTGAAAATCGCTTTGTTGGTATGAAATCTAGAGGCTGTTATGAGACTCCAGCAGGGACGGTTATGTTGAAAGCTCATCGTGCTATTGAATCTCTTACTTTGGATCGAGAGGCGGCACACTTAAAGGACGAACTTATGCCAAAGTATGCCAAGCTTGTATATAACGGCTTCTGGTTTGCTCCAGAGCGTGAGATGATGCAAGCAGCGATTGATGCTAGTCAGGAAAATGTTAGTGGTATTGTTAGGGTTAAGCTTTACAAAGGAAATGTGTCTGTTGTCGGTCGTAAATCTGACAATAGTTTATTTAGTGAGAAGATAGCAACGTTTGAAGATGATCAAGGTGCGTATGATCAAAAAGATGCAGAAGGTTTTATTAAACTCAATGCGTTGCGTTTAAGGCTCAAGTCCTTAAAGTAAGTATGATAAAAATAGGTATTCTTTCTGATACACACGGATCAGTTCACCCACAAATTGCAGAACTTATGAATAAATGCGATTTTGCACTTCATGCAGGTGATATAGTCGATATAAAAGTTTTACAAAAGCTCAACCCGAAACAAAGCGTTATCGCTGTGAAAGGCAACAATGATGCACATTTGACTAGCCTTGAGGATATAGAAGTACTGGAACTGCCAGGAGGAAAGATTGTTGTTGAGCATGGACATAAGCATGGTCACGAAAAACCATGTCATGATTCATTGAGACGAGCATACCCAGATGCAAAAGCTATTATTTATGGTCACACTCATAAGCAGGTAATAGATAAGAAGAAAACACCCTGGGTGATCAATCCTGGAGCGGCAGGTAAGACTCGAAATTATGATGGAGCAAAGTGTCTGACGTTGACTATTACAAATCAAAATGATTGGAATATAGAGTCATATATTTTTGATTAATCAAGCTACTTAAATCATTGAGTAGGTTAGTAACTTTATATTAGATGAAACTTATTGAAACTTTTTAATCTATAGATGTTAGAAAATTGTTGCACCAAAGATTTTAATTTCATCATCTTCAACACCTAACACTAGGCGACCCAAAAATTCCCCTGAAACAACATCGCTAGTCTGTTTGTAAAGAACTGTTACGTGGTTGTTTCTTCTTAGGCAGCCAAAAAACTCTCTTTCATTAGTCAAGCTAGTTAGCATTTCGTTGCTTGCCCACTGTTTACCAATTTCTACATCACTTGCTGCCAACATCATTGCCTTAGAAAAGTGCTTTATAAAGCCAAGGTAATCCTTCTTATTAGAGGACTCAACAAGTTCGTCCCATAAGGGGTCAGCAATCTCTAATATTTCTTCGTCTGTTTTCTCAAGAAGATTCATTTAACGTACTCACTAATAAATAACAATACTGAAAAGAAGCCATTATTTTGAACTTAATTATCGTCTTCTTTTTCATCAACGATATGATAAAGCGGTGCTTTTTCCATAGTCCATTCGCCAGTTTCAGGATCCCGGCGAGAAACGGTTAGGCAGTGCCAATTATCATCATCCAACTTCATATGGTCACCTCTATAGTAGTATCCCGGCCAACGCGTCTCCTCACGAAATAGTGTGTGTTGTGCCACACACTCTGAAGTAATGGTACGGTGCTTTAACTCCCATGCTCTCATAAGCTGGTGTAAATCTTCAGCTCCAATATGTTCGAGATCTTCTTGAAGTGTACCGAGTAATTCTATTCCACGTTTGAGCATATTCCCGTTCGTCATATAATTCACACTAATACCGCCAACATATTCATCCATAATTTTTTCAAGACGTTGCAGGCCCTGAATAGGCAAAAGGTAGCTTGGTGAGACTGTTCCCGCGGTTATCTCATTACGGCCCACAGTGTAGTTCTCCAAAGGTTTGTATATGATCTCTTTAAGGTCTTCACATTGTTTGTTATTGACTTCTATTTTTTCCTCTCCCAGATCTAGTACATATTTGACTGCAGCTTTTGCAGCAATTCGACCTTCTGTAAAGGAGCCAGAAGAAAATTTGTGAGCGGTACCCCCAACCGTATCTCCTGCTCCAAAAAGTCCATCAACTGTCAACATTCGGTTATATCCCCAAAAATATTCAGGTGGTGAAATATCTTCTGGACCACTTACCCAAGCACCAGAACATGTTGCGTGAGAACCCATAACATAAGGCTCAGATGTAGTCAGTTCAGGGTTTACATATTTAGGATCAATGTCTTGAGAAGCCCAAACAACAGCTTGCCCAACAGTCATTCCAAGGAAGTTTTCCCATCCAACTTCTTCTAGGTGAGGGTCTTGGAATGCTTCCATGGTTACCATATGAATTGGACCTCTGCCGGCCTTAACTTCCTCGATGAAAGCATGGTTACGTAAACATGTTGGCGTTGGTGTATGATCGATATACTCTCCTACCATTGCCTTGGTTTGATCATACCATTTTGATTCGTATTCCTCTCCATAGGTATTTTGAGTGTAAGTCTTAAGATGAAGGAAGTAGGCACCAACTGGTCCATAACCATCCTTGAATCTAGTTAGAACGATACGGTTTTCCATTTGAGTCATTTTTGCACCAACACCAATTGGTAATGCATAGGCTGAACCACTACTCCAAGGTGCATACCAAGTTCTGCCCATACCTTCACCTACAGAGCGGGGTTTAAAAATATGTGAAGCTCCACCAGCAGCAACAATAACAGCCTTGGCACGGAAGACATGGTAGGCACCAGTGCGACAGTTAAAGCCTACCGCACCACCCACTCGATTTTCTTTGCTTTCGTCCATCAAAAGGTGGGTCACCATAATTCGATTATATATTTTGTCAGCAGATTTACGAGCTGCCTCAGCAACGATTGGTTTGAAACTCTCCCCATGGATCATTATTTGCCATTTACCCTCACGCTGGTAATGTCCAGTTTTTTCATTTCGCATAATCGGAAGGCCCCACTCTTCAAACTTATGAACAGCAGAATCCACATGACGTGCCATATCAAAAGCAAGATCTTCACGAACCAACCCCATTAAGTCGTTACGAGCATAACGTACATGGTCCTCTGGCTGATTTTCATCCCACTGCATTCCCATATAGCAGTTAATTGCATAAAGCCCTTGAGCTACTGCACCACTGCGATCAATGTTGGCTTTTTCAGCACAAATAATCTTCATATCTCGACCCCAATATCTGGCTTCATATGCAGCTCCGGTGCCTGCCATACCACCACCAACTACAAGAATATCGCAGTCTTCCCAAACTGTTTTAACCTTACCCATTAGTAATACACCCCTTCTTTTAATTGTGCTTTATCTAAAACTGGTAGGCCTGTATCAATGTTCAGTGCATCTGGTTCAAAACAAAGTAATTGTGAATTGAGTGCGTCCTTATCGGGTAACTCTAACTCGCCAAGTTTTGGAATATTTTTTCCCCATGGCTGAGTGGTAATTGGAGAAAGGAAATTTTTCTCTCGACCATCTCGGAACTTAATCTTCCAGGATATTGTACCTTTCTCTTCCTCCCGAAGTACTCGTACGCTATGACCAAGAGGAGCAAAATCAGCATATCCACGAACATCAATTGCATTTTGTGGACAAGCCTTCACGCATGCATAACATTCCCAACACATGTTAGGTTCAATATTCACAGCTCGTCTGACAGTTTTATCGATGTGCATAATATCAGACGGACAGATATCAACACAGTTTCCACAGCCGTCACAACGTGTCATATATACAAAAGTTGGCATATTATTTTCTCTCCTCGTTATTTCGTTATTTATTAGTTATAAAAGTTATTAATAATGTCTTGGTGCTTCACGCTTAATACCCAAACCAAATTGTTCTGGTCTATCGGCTGGTGCTGGTAAATTTTCCCTTGAGCCATCTGCTTGTGTTACTCGTTTCTGAAAAGCCGCTGCTGGCTTGAAAAACATATGTGCAAATTTAGACCATAACACTCCTCCAAATAGCACGGTGCTGGAAAGAACAAATAAAACAAAAAACAGGGTGTCCCAACCAGATATATCTGAAGTTTGAAAATAAGACCATATTAGGCTAAAAGTGGCAGTGGCAAGAAGTGATAGTATAAAAAGATCAGCACGTATCACTCGATACCACGGGTTTCCTTCCACTGCAACGTCAACACGAATAAAAAACCAAAACCAATAACCACCAACACACAGCATAAGTGCACCAATATGCCACAATAGTGGCAGAATAGAAGGTGTAATAGCTGTTATTGAAGCATAGCAGAAAATCATAATAGCTGTGGTGGTGACAAATATTACAAAACCATACATAGTAAGAAGGTGTGCAATTCTTCGCTTTGTGTTGCAGAATTCAGCAGAGGTTAGAACATCTTCAGCTACAGTTTTTAAGGCAATTGAGGCTTTTTCTCCAGAACTAACAGGATTAGTAGCTGACTTTTTTGCCTTTTCAGAATTTCTGAAGAAGAACTTGGCGCTTTGCTTATGAGCCATATCAAGCATCGTTCCTCCTGCTACCAAAATCACCATCGCAATGACATATACTTGCATGGCAATGGAAGGTATAAATTCAGAAAGTTCGGAAAATGGATTGATGGTAATCATAGTATTTTATTTTTTGACATTAATTGAATCGTGTGTTTTCCACCGCTAAATTGATCATTTATTTGAGTCTAGAATTGTAGAATATAAGTGTCTTTGAATATCTATATTTATAGAACCAGAAAACTTACAATTAATAGACCAGAATTGTGAATTGAATATAGTAATTATTATATTATGCATATTGCACTACCTTGCTGAGTGACCTTTTAATTCCACGTTTACTTTCTCATCCTCTTTAATGCTGGCGTAATATTTACGAAGGATTGTCAATACTTCTACACGGGAAAAGTTCTCAGGAACCTCTAAGTTTTCACTAAGCAAATATCGCAATTTTGAACCTGATAATAATAGTCTATCTTCATTACTATGCGGACAAATATCCATACTCGTTATGTCGGCACACTTATAACACCAGAATGACCAGTCGAGCTTGAGTGGCTGAGTCAATAATGCATCACCAATCTCATCAAATATATTATGCGCATCAAACGGACCATAGTAGTCGCCAATACCAGCATGGTCACGCCCAACTATTAAGTGAGAACAGCCATAGTTTTGTCTAAATAGTGCATGCAATAAGGCTTCACGTGGACCAGCATAGCGCATATCCAATGGGTAGCCAGATTGTAATACTGTGTTTTCTACAAAGTAATTATCAATTAAAGTAGATATCGCTTCAGAGCGAACCTCAGCTGGAATGTCACCTGGTTTTAATTCACCTAATGTAGAGTGAATCATTACGCCGTCACAAGTCTCAAGTGCTATATTAACCAAATATTCATGAGACATGTGCATGGGGTTACGAGTTTGAAATGCCGCAATAGTTGACCAGCCTTTATCCTTAAAATAATCACGAGTTTCCGTTGGTGTCATGTACAAGTCACCATATTTTTCTGGGTAGCCACCATCTGATAATACTTTAATTGGTCCACCAAGATTGTACTTGCCTTGCTCCATAACCATAACAACACCCGGGTGCTCCATTTCAGTTGTTTTATAAACCATCTCACACTCGTATTCTTTATCAATGGTGTATTTTTCAGTGACAAACATGGTGGCAATAATCTCATCAGTTTTACTGTTAACTAGTGCCACTTCATCTTCTTCTTTTATGTCTTCATCGTCAGTAGATAAAGTAATCGGGATTGGCCAGAAAGTACCGTTTGAAGTGGTCATATTGCCACATACACTTTGCCAATCTAGTTTAGTCATAAAGCCATCAAGAGGAGTAAACCCTCCAATACCTAACATAATTACGTCACCAAACTCTCTTGAAGAGCAAGTTATTTTAGGTAAAGATTTTGCTTTTTCTAATTCTGTTGTTAAGGCATCATCTTCCAAAGCAAGAGGTTTCAGATTTTTATTTCCATGTGGAGGGACTAATTCAGACATAGTTTCGTTAATATATATTTAGGTTTAGTATAGTTTGTTTTTTAGGTTTCTTCAACTCATATATATGAGTTATTAATTACATCCAAAGTGAGCTAGAGTTATAATTGCGCCAATGATTCGTAGCGTAATAAAAACCACCTTACCAATTCTTTTTGGTTTTCTGCCATTAGGTATTGCTTTTGGAATCTTGTTCCAAGAGCTTGGTTATCCTTGGTATTTCGCAACCTTGATGGGGATTTGTGTCTATGCTGGTGCGGCGCAATTCATGGCAGTGGGTATGCTAGGTGCAGGTGTAGGTTTATTTGAAATCGCAATTTCTACTTTTTTTCTTAATTCACGTCATTTATTTTATGGATTGGCGCTGTTAAATAGTTTTGGTGCATGGGGTTTAAGAAAGTTCTATCTAATTTTTGGTTTGACCGATGAAACTTATGCATTAATGACAACAATAACTGTTCCGAAGGAGTTTAATAGGGAGCGTTATTATTTTTTGATGACTTTGTTTTCTCAATGTTACTGGGTGCTCGGTTGTTCCATCGGTGCTTTGGCGAGTAGTTCTCTTGATTTCAATACCGAGGGTATGGATTTTGCCGCAACTGCGCTCTTTACTGTTTTGTTAATTGAGCAGTGGCTAAAGGTCAGAAAACCATTACCATTTGTTGTGGCTTTTAGCTCGTCCTGCATTGCGCTGATATTTTTCTTTCAGCACATGCTTCTGGCGGCGATTGTTTTATCAATAACCACGATAATTGTTTTACGATTTATCAAATCGAAGAAAAATGACTGATATTAGCTATTTATTATTAGTAATGCTAGTGATGACAGTTGCAACTTACGCGACAAGGTTAACTCCTTTCGTGCTTTTTAGTCGTGGTCAAGAAAGAGCATTGCTTAATTTTATTGCAAAAAATACACCACCAATGGTGATGACAATTCTTGTTATATACATGCTTAAAGGGGTTAACTATCTCTCATTTGAAGGTGTTTATACTTTTATAGCGATATTAGTGACTGTCGTTTTTCACCTATACAAAAGAAACGCATTACTCAGTATTATTGCTGGCACTGCAGTCTATATGATTGCAGTACAAATATAGTTTGAGCTTGTATTTAAGAAATATTATTGGTATACAAATCTTACCTTTCTGGTTCATGGTTCATCTTGATTGAAAACAGACTTACGTTATAATTTAGCACCCATTATTTAATATAGTAATTTATGAGAAAGTTAGTAAAAATTTTCCCGTTTCTGGTTTGGTTTAGATTAACCACAATTGAGACAATAAAAGCAGATTTTATTGCTGGACTAACGGGTGCTATTATCGTTTTGCCACAAAGTGTGGCATTTGCGACAATTGCCGGTATGCCACCAGAGTATGGTCTTTATACTGCCATGGTAGTTCCTATTATTGCAGCACTGTTTGGCTCATCTTTCCATCTCATTTCTGGACCTACCACTGCCATTTCAATTGTGGTATTTGCAGCGGTAAGTAAGTACGCTGTTCCTGGCAGTGAGGAGTTTATTGCAATGGTCCTCACATTGACTTTTTTGGCTGGTGTTTATCAACTGGTTTTTGGATTAGCTAAATTTGGTTTGTTGGTCAATTTTGTTTCTCATAACGTTGTTACTGGATTTACTGCTGGTGCAGCACTGTTGATTGCAAGTAGTCAGATACCCTATATATTGGGCATAGATGTAACTAGAGGTGGAAGCTTTATTGAAACCTGGGTTAATCTATATTCAGGTGTTGGAGAGCTTAATATTTACTTACTTATAGTAGGACTGAGCACATTAGGAAGTGCAATTCTCATTAGACTTATAAAACCTCAATTGCCCAACTTATTGATTGGAATGTTTGTTGGTGGTTTCTTGGCTTTTTATTTAAGCAGCTTCACCGAAAGTATAGAAACCATTGGAGTCATACCAACTTATTTCCCGCCTCTATCAACACCTGATTTTTCTTTGAGTTCATTAAAATCGCTTGCACCTGAAGCATTTGCTATAGCGCTCTTGGGACTTATTGAGGCTTCCTCAATTGGCCGATCTATTGCTACAAAAACTAATCAAAGAATTAATCCTAGTCAGGAGTTTGTTGGGCAAGGGGCATCTAATATTGTTGGCAGTTTTTTCTCAAGTTATGCTTCTTCAGGTTCATTTACCCGGACTGGTGTTAACTATGAAGCTGGTGCAAAAACGCCACTTTCTGCAATATTAGCTGCACTTATCTTAATGCTGATTGTGCTACTCGTCGCACCTTTAATCTCGTATTTGCCACTGGCAGCAATGGCAGGTGTTATATTACTAGTTGCCTACAACCTTATTGATTTTAATAATATCAAAAAGACCTTTGCTTTTAGTAAATCTGAAAGCATTATATTTAGTGCCACCTTTTTATCTACTTTATTGTTTGAATTAGAGTTTGCGATATATTTAGGTGTGTTATTGTCATTGATGTTTTTTATAGCCAAAACCTCCACCCCAGAGATTCATACCTTAGCCTTTGGAAGTCCCCCAGGTGAAGGGGTAAGAAAATTGCAAAGTATTAGGAAATCTCCTTTGGTACAGTGCCCACAACTTAAAATAATTCGCATCGATATGTCAATTTACTTTGGCTCTATTAATCATATCCAAAAACAAATTGATCAGATTGTTGATAACCAGAGAATTTATCACATATTAATTGTTGCTAGTGGTGTCAACTTTATTGATCTTGCTGGTATGGAAGGTTTATTAATAGAAAACAAGCGACTCAAGGAGTTCAATGGTAGTTTGTATTTTGTTTCTGTTAACTCCTCTGTGCTTGAATTTATGGAAAAAGTTCACTTTGTTGATGACATAGGTCGTGAGAATTTTTTCGAGTTAAAAGAACAAGCAATCCACATGATTTTTGATCGACTTGATCGTAGTAAGTGTGAGAAGTGTCAAGCACTTATTTTTAATGAGTGTCAATAATTATGCTTACATAAGTAGCAATATTTAAAGGAAAAAGCTCGATTTACATCGAGCTTTTTTTATGATGGAGGCTGGGACCGGAGTCGAACCGGTCTATAAGGCTTTGCAGGCCCCTGCATAACCGCTTTGCTACCCAGCCAATTCAGCTTAAAAATAAAAAAACCTGTTCACACAGGCCAACGCAAACAGTTAGAATTTGGAGCGGGAAACGAGATTCGAACTCGCGACATTCACGTTGGCAACGTGATGCTCTACCAACTGAGCTATTCCCGCATAAGGATTGAAATTATAGTGTTTTTTTTCTACCTGTCAAATGTTTTTAAACCTGCAATTAGATATTTTGTACCTGACCAAAGGGTAAGAATTGTAGCCGTAAATAAAAGAACTTTTCCCGCAATATTGATCTGATTATATGAAAAAAATAATAGTGGCTGTTGAAGCAAAAGAAACAGTATAGCAACCATCTGCATAAATGTTTTTGATTTGCCAATCCATGAAACAGCAACATTTGCTTTTTTGCCTACTTCACTCATCCACTCTCTAAGTGCAGAAACTAGGATTTCTCTTGAAACAATTATAATTGCAGGTATGGTAATGAACCAAGAGTGATAATAATCTGTTAAGAGAACAAGAGCAACACAAACCAGGAGTTTGTCCGCAACTGGATCTAAAAATGCTCCAAATGCTGATATTTGATTAAGTTTTCTAGCTAATAGTCCATCTAAAAAATCAGAAGCACTAATTAGGATAAAAATTACAACTAAGACATTATTAATCCAGGGTAAAGGAGTTCCATTATTAATTAAGGCTAAAGGAGCTCCTTCTAAATAGCCCGGTTGTAGGTAGAATAATCCTACAAAGAGAGGAATTAAAGCAATCCTTGATAGAGTAACAATATTTGGAAGAGTCATCATATTCAGCTCATTCTATCAAAGAGTTTTATGTTTTAGAATAAACTTTAAATTTATGGCGCGCTCGGCAGGAGTCGAACCTGCAACCGCTCGGTTCGTAGCCGAGTACTCTATCCAGTTGAGCTACGAGCGCAGGAGCGTAATTATCTCTATCTTTCAACTAAAGGTCAAGAAGAGATTGAGGTTTTTAACAAAATCTCAACCAATTCATCTAGATTCATCATTCTTGAGCCCTTGATTAGAATTGTCGCACCTGAATGGCACTCATTAAGTTGAATATAAAGTGACTCAATGTCTGGAAAAAGCTCCCCGTTATAATGCTTTGAATGTTCACCGATAGTATAAAGTTTATCCAACCCCGCCTGATTCGCATACTCTCCAATTTCTTGGTGAAGTTCTCTGGAATTAGCTCCTAACTCAGCCATTGAACCTAGGACAGCAATTTTTTCTCCAGAGAAAGTTTTCAATGTATCGATCGCAGACTTCATCGAGTGAGGGTTGGCATTATAACTATCATCCAGTATCGTGAAACGGTCACTTTCAAGTAATTCAAGTCTGCCTTTTTCAGTGGTAGTCTTTTCAAGGCCTTGTTTTATAAGAGAAAGATCAACGCCAAGCTCAATAGCACAAGCTGCAGCAGCCAGTGCATTGTCTATTTGATGTAATCCAATCATAGCCAGTTTGACGTTAATAATGCCATTGTTACAATGAAAATCAAATTTCAAATGTGTTTTCTTATGTTGAATATTTCTTGCATAAATAGAGCTCATATTCCCAAAAAAAGTAAATTTTTTAGTTCCAGACATTTTTTGCCAAACATTCTTATGTGGTGACTCTTTATTCATCACAGCATTGCCATTTTGGGAAAGAGATTTGAATATTTCACCTTTAGCTTTTACCAGTCTCTCAAGAGAACCAAACTCTCCTAAATGGGCGTTATTAGCATTTGTAATTAATGCCAAATCGGGTTTGACAATATCACAAAGTAATGTAATTTCTTTTTCATGGTTTGCACCCATCTCGACCACGCAATATTGATGCTTGTTTGTTAGTTCAAGAATCGTTTTAGGGACACCTAGATGATTATTAAGGTTGCCTTTTGTTGAAAGGGTAGGAGCTTGTAATGACAAGATAGAGTCA
>ENA-ORXI01000256-ORXI01000256.1-sediment-metagenome-genome-assembly--contig:-NODE-256-length-42847-cov-20.890788_pt1 | contig 42847 bp, 40 predicted proteins | sample MGYA00237861_ERZ511468 | MGnify/ENA primary metagenome ERZ511468 (study PRJEB26299, sample SAMN06266213) | sediment metagenome | isolation source: Hudson Canyon methane seep mesocosm | place... | reverse complement strand
ATAATCGGAAAGCTATCACGCCAATATTCACGGTCAATATATTGGTGATGATTGGCGATTAAATCCACCGCTTCACGCACTTGTGTCCCCATTACCACTTGAGCTAAGGTCATCATCATGGCCACCATTAACACCGTTTTAAAGCGTGCTGATAAATTTGAAATATCGATTTTCTGTAGTGAATCATGCTGGGAACGAGCAATCGCATAAATCAGCAGGGCGACGATAAATAAAGCCAAGAGCATATGGGCAGTAATCATCAGTGGGTGTAAGTGGGTTTTAACCACTACTGCCCCTAGCCAACCTTGAAAACCTACCAATAAAAACACACTGAGCGACAGATAAAATACCCCTTTATCAGTTTTTAAATAAGCGCGTGATGCCCATAAAGTCAGGAAAATAAAAATACCAATGGTAACGCCCGTTAAACGATTGAGATATTCTGTCCAGGTTTTAACTACGTTAAAATCAGTGTTGCTGTAACCGACCGCATAAATTTCGTGATAATTAGCGGGTAATTCCGCTTCACTGGTAGGCGGAATTAATTGTCCAAAACAGGTGGGCCAATCAGGACAGCCCATTCCCGCCCCTGAAGCTCGTACAATGCCGCCGACTAAAATAACAAAGTAAACGGCAAAAATAGTCCACATGCCTAAGCGTCTAAAGCGTTGTGCGATTTCAGGAGTCATAATATTATTTTTGATTAAGCGTAAGAGGTGTTTTTTCTGGATTATCTACACAAAGAGCGTTGGTATTAAAGGCTTCATCTTTTAAGACTGCTAATAGTTTTTGTGGCGTGTGTAATACCACAGTGCCTAAGATAAGTTCCGGATTTTCAGTGCTGATAATATGCGAGCCTAATGTGATAGTATCACTACTGTCATAGTTCATAAGCGTTAGGCTACGTTTATTTTTACCGAGATAATGGGTGCGAGCCACAATTTCTTGTCCGGTATAACAGCCTTTTTCAAAGCTAATCGCATTGAGCGTATCAAGGTTGAGCATTTGCGGCACAAATTCTTCAGTGGTTTCTTTAAATAACCACGGTATACCGGCATCAATATCCAAGCTCAACCACGCTTGTGTGGTGATAGCTTGATAATCGCTGTATGTGTTCCAAATGTTCTGTGCCTCATCGAGAGCGGCAATGATTAAATAACGGTTTTGTTGGTCAGGATAGTCAATCGCATTATTAACTGAGGTATTACTTTTTAAGCCGATAACCGTGAATGCGTCAGAACAATCGGTTAAAGTGACTTTGGCGCGGAGAATATACAGCTGTAATTTTTTTTGTACCTTAGGCAGTAATTCGGTGGTTAAAATGAGTTGAAATTCATGGGGCTGTTTAATAATGATAAAGGTGCTAATGGTGCGGCCTTTAGCATTACATAAAGCACCTAGTTGGGCTTTGCCTAGCTCTAATTTATAGATGTCGCAGGTGGTTTGACCTTGTAAAAACAGTGCTGCATCTTCGCCACTGATGCTTAAAACGCTAAGGTGAGTTAAAGGGGCAATAAAATTACTTTCTGGGTCAGTAATATTGGAAGCGAAGGATTGGGTGTTTAAAAAGGTAAGCCAGTCTGTTTGCATAAATAGTTTATTAAATTATTAATTAGTGAGTCGCTGGCTTTCTCATAAAACTTTGGCGTATTATTTAGTCAAAAATTGGGGCGAAGGCTTTAGCCTTCATTTTTTGTTACCCATGAAGGCTAAAGCCTTCGTCCCATTAACTGAATAGACTGCTCTATCCATATTTTTATAAGAAAGCCGTGGGGTATTATGCCCGTGACATAAATTTACCAGTAATGGTATTAATTTTAATGATTTCCCCTTGCTCTAAATATTCAGGCACTTGTACATCTAAACCAGTAGGTAAAATTGCAGATTTAGTGCGTGCGGTTGCAGAAGAGCCTTTAATGCCAGGGGCAGTTTCAATAATTTCTAAACTCACGGCGGCAGGCAGTTCAATGCCTAAAATTTGTCCATCCATTATCATCGCGGTAATGCCTTCTAAACCTTCGAGTAAATAGTCTTTTTGTCCTTCTAAATCCTCATCATTCAGATTATATTGACTAAAGTCTTCTAAATTCATAAACACATAGCTTTCGCCATCGTGATAGGAATATTGGACTTGCACGCGGATACAATCGGCTTCTTTGAAAAAATCATCGCCTTTTAAGGATTGGTCTAGTTTTTGACCGGTTTTTAAATTAGTGAAGCGGATTTTATAAAGTGTTGAGGCACCGCGTGAAGAAGGGCTACGAGAATCAACTTGTTTAACAGTATGTGGGACGTCATTAATTTCAACAATCATTCCGCGTTTTAATTCATTCGCTTTAGGCATTTTTAGTCCTTAATTTAAGCAAGTTTAGTTTTAATAAAATCAACAATGCCATCTAAGGCAATATCTTGATTATCGCTATCAGTTCGTGCACGGTATTCAACCATATTAGTATCTAAACCCCGATCACCAATGACGATGCGATGGGGAATACCAATGAGTTCCATATCTGAGAACATAAAGCCTGCTCTGACTTTACGGTCGTCAAATAATACATCAATACCGGCTGCTTTTAAATCTTGATACAGTTTATTCGCTGCGGTGCGTAGACGTTCTGATTTGTGCATATTCATCGGGCATAACGCCACTTGAAACGGTGCTAAATTCGCGGGCCAAATAATGCCACGATCATCGTGAGATTGTTCCACTGCTGCGGCCACTAAACGTGAAATACCAATGCCGTAACAGCCCATGACTAAGGTTGCACTTTTACCGGCTTCATTAATGACATTGGCTTTCATTTGTTCACTATATTTGGTGCCAAGCTGAAAAATATGCCCCACTTCGATACCGCGCATAATCGTCAAGGTACCTTGTCCATCAGGTGACGCATCACCGGTGACTACTGAACGTAAATCTAAAATTTCAGTCGGAAGCGGCAAATCACGTTGCCAATTAACACCGGTGTAATGTTTGCCATCTTGATTGGCACCACAGACAAAATCAGCCATTACACTGACACTACGGTCGGCAATAATGCGCATTTCTAAGCCAAAAGGGCCAATTGAACCGGCTTGACACGCACACGCTTGTTGAATATCAGCATCACTGGCAAATTCAAGTGGTGCAAGAATGCCGGCTATTTTTTCAGCTTTAATTTCGTTTAGTTCGTGGTCGCCTCTTAATAATAAAGCGATAAGTGAATCATCTTCGCCTTTATAAATAAGGGTTTTAACGCATTGTTCAGCAGGGATATTTAAAAATTGGCTAATATCTGCAATGCTATGTTCATTGGGCGTATTGACTAAGCTTAATTCTTGCTTGGCTTCCGCCAGTTCATTGTTGGTTAAAATAGCTTCGGCTTTTTCTACATTCGCCGCATAATCACTATCGGTTGAAATGGCTAAGGCATCTTCGCCGGTATCTGCAAGAACATGGAACTCATGTGAAATGGCACCGCCTATGGAACCTGAATCAGCAATCACCGCTCGAAAATTTAGCCCTAGATTGGTGAAAATATTAGTATAAGCCTGATACATAGTATCGTAGGTTTCTTGCAGCGATTCTTGGCTTAAATGAAACGAATAGCCATCTTTCATTAAAAATTCACGCGACCGCATAATACCAAAACGCGGACGAATTTCATCACGAAATTTAGTTTGCACTTGATAATAAGTGATAGGCAGTTGTTTATAGCTTTTTAATTCTTGACGAGCTAAATCGGTGATAATTTCTTCATGGGTAGGGCCTAAACAAAAATCGCGATTATGTCGATCTTGTAAACGGGCTAATTCTGGGCCATATTGTTCCCAGCGACCGGTTTCTTGCCAAAGTTCAGCCGGTTGTAAGGCTGGCATGAGTATTTCTAATGCCCCCGTTTGTTCCATTTCATCACGTACAATGCGTTCTACTTTGCGTAACACTTTAAGGCCTAAGGGTAGCCATGTATAAAGCCCCGATGCTAATTTGCGGATTAATCCCGCACGAATCATAAGTTTATGGCTGGTGATTTCAGCATCGGCTGGAATTTCTTTGATGGTACTAAGGGGGAACTGAGAGGTACGCATAAATTTAGGGGGCAAAAAACGATAAAAGTGCCATTCTACCTTATTTAGTCATTTTGTTTAATCATGCTATGATGAAGAATTTCAATGGTAGACATCTTTTTACTGCATAAGGTCTCATATAATAATGGATAATACGCCCACTCAGGATTTAATAAACTTAAAACCTAAAATTTTAGAGTCATTATTTGAGAATGATATAGATCCTGTTGTTTTGTATTGTGAGGGAGCAATTTTTGATATCAATATGGCGGCGGTAGATTTTTTAGGCTATGACTCTAAAGCTGAAATGATGGGTTTATCTGCTGAGGATATTTCACCTGAATATCAGAATGATGGTCGATTATCTGCTGAAAAATGTGAGGAATTATTAAAGAAAATAGTGCAAGAAGGTCGGCAAGATTTTCAATGGACGCACCGTAATAAAAAGGGTGAAATATTTGTCACTGAGATGAGTGGCAGTGTTGTTGATGTATCAGGACAGTTAATTTTTAAAGCTATTTTTCATAAAAAAACGTCTTATGAAAACCATGAAAAAACGCTTAAAACTTATGTTGATGAGTTATCTTTACATAATAAAATTTTAAAAATTGTTAATGAAGGACAGTCATTAGCCTGTATTTTAAAAGAATTTATCTTGGGTATTGAAGCTTTACACCCTGAAATGTTGTGTTCAATTTTCGCTTTAGATAATAATGGTCAAACTTTATCACTTTTGTCTGCACCAAGTTTACCTGATTTTTATAATGAAGCGGTTGATGGGATTGAAATTGGAGAGGGTATTGGCTCATGTGGTGAAGCCGCATCATTGGCTAAAGTAGTCATTGTTGATGATATTCAAACTCATAATAATTGGCATAAATATGCTGATTTAGCCAGTAAAGCAAATTTAGCATCATGCTGGGCACAGCCTATTATGGATCATGATAAAAAAGTATTGGGGACTTTTGCTATTTATCATCGAGAGGCGGCTACACCAACGACACTAGAATTAGAATTATTTTCACGTTATAGCAATTTAAGCGCATTAATTTTAGATAATGCACGGCGTGATGCGGAGTTACGTATTGCGGCAACGGCGTTTGAAATGCAGGAAGGTATTATTATTATCGGTGCCAATAAGCGTATTATTCGTGCGAATCATGCGTTTGAAGAAATGACCGGTTATTATCGAGAAGATATTGTTGGTCAGTTCGCATCGATATTTAAAGTGTCAGAGCATAGCGATAAGTTTTATCAAAATATTTGGTCAGAAATGAATAGCAAAGGTGCTTGGTCTGGCGAAATGTTCTTAGCTAAAAATATTACCGGTGAAATTTTTCCTATTTGGACAGCGATAACCGCGGTGAAAGAGGAAAACTTTGCCAGTCATTATGTGGTGTCATTTGAAGATATTACCGAGCGTAAAGCGGCTAATGAAAAAATTAAACAACTCGCGTTTTATGACACCTTAACCGAATTACCTAATCGGCGTTATTTGGTAGAAAATATTAGTCAAGGTATTGCACGAGCACATCGTAATGGCACCATATTAGCGGTGTTGATGATTGATTTAGACCGTTTTAAAGTGGTCAATGATACCTTAGGGCATTCAGCCGGTGATGAGTTATTAAAGAAGGTCGCTGATAAATTAAATAATCAAATACGTGATACCGATATGGTCGCTCGTTTAGGCGGTGATGAATTTGTTGTCGTGTTGGAAAAAATAAGATCTAAAGAAGATGCCGCACGTGTGGCTGAGAAAATTGTTGAAGATTTAGGCGTGGCGTTTAATTTGTCACAACATGATGAGGTTTCGATTGGCTCAAGTATTGGGATTAGCATTTATCCTGAGCATGGTAAAAATGTTGAATTGCTTATGGATCATGCCGATATTGCACTTTATGCAGCAAAAGATAATGGGCGGGGGTGTTATGCTTATTTTTCTGAGGAATTGACACGAGCGGCATTAGAGAAGCTCAAAATGGAAACGCGGTTACGTTATGCGATTGAGAATAATGAATTACGCGTGTATTACCAGCCGCAGGTTAAGATTAGTAGTAATGAAATTATCAGTGCAGAAGCCTTGGTACGTTGGTTAGATCCTCGAGATGGCTTAGTGCCACCTGATAAATTTATTGGCATTGCCGAAGATTCAGGTTTGATTATGCCTTTAGGAGAATGGGTGTTACGCGAAACCTGCCGTCAAGGAAAAGAGTGGCTAGATGCCGGTCATAAGCCGATTGTATTGGCGGTGAACGTGTCATCAAAGCAATTTATTCAAGTGGATATGGTGCAAATTACCCGTGATATTTTAGAGGAAACGGGCTTTCCTGCAAAATATTTAGAATTAGAAGTGACAGAAAGCAGTTTAATGGATAACCAAGAGCGTACTATTGAAATTTTTAATCAATTACATGATATGGGTGTGCATTTAGCCATGGATGATTTTGGCACCGGGTATTCTTCGTTAGCGTATTTGAAACGTTTTCCGTTAGATGTATTAAAAATTGATAAGCAATTTATTGATGATGTCACTACCGATGAAAGTGATAAGGCGATTACGGCGACTATTATTGCCATGGGGCGTATTTTAGGTTTTAAAGTATTGGCGGAAGGTGTGGAAACACAAGAGCAGTTAGATTTCTTACAAGAACATGGCTGTGATGTGTATCAAGGTTATTTTCGCAGTAAGCCTGTTGAAGCTGAATTTTTTCTTGACGTATTAAATGCCTAAATTATGAATAAACAAAATATTTATATTACCGGTGCGGAACAAGGCAGCGGTAAATCGATTATCATGTTGGCAATGATGGATATGTTGTCAGGTTCTGCGGGTAAGACAGGATTCTTTCGACCGATTATTGATACTGAAGAAGATAAAGATGAATTAATTGAATTAATTCGTCATCGATATGCGGTTGATATACCTTACGAAGCGATGTTTGGCTGTCATCAAGAAGAGGCGCAAACTTTAATTGAACAGAATAAATATCATGAATTATTGAAACGTATTCTGACTAAATATCGCTTATTAAGTGAACAATGTGAGCATGTATTATGTGTTGGGCCAGATTATGGTTTAAATAATGCCTTATTTGAATTCGATTTTAATGCTGAGGTAGCAAATAACTTAGGCTGTTTGTTAATGCCTGTTATACAAGGACGGGGACGTACACATCGTCAGCTAGTCGATGTAATGAGTCGTATTAATCATGCGATACGTGAATTTGATTGTGATTTATTAGCAGCAGTGATTAATGGTGTTACCCATGAGCAGGTTGAGTCATTAAATGCCCGTTTTGGTCATCAGCACGATAGTGAATTTCCGGTGTATGTGGTGGCATTAGAGCCTTCATTGCATAAGCCAAGTATTGGTAATGTGGTACGACAATTAGATGCGGTGGTGTTATCGAGTGATGAGCAAACCTTAAGCCGTTATATTGGTCAGTATAAAATAGCCGCCATGCAGATTCCTGATTTTTTAGCCCATATTGAAGAGGGGGATTTTATTATTACCCCCAGCGATAGGGCGGATATTATTTTGAGTTGTTATATGGCTCATACGTCCAATCATTATCCGCAAATTTCAGGTTTATTATTAACCGGTGGCAAGCCAGTTGCTCCTGAAGTGGCTAAATTATTTTCAGGCTTAACCGAAATTCCTTTTTCGGTGTTGTCGGTGGCGACGGATACCTTTACCAGTACCATGAATGTGCAATCGGTACGCGCTAAATTAAATTCACAAGATGACAGTAAAATTGCGGCAGTACTGGGTTTAGTCGAAAGTCATTTGAATTTCGATGAATTACGCCAGCGTTTAAAGCGTCAAGATTCGCATCGGGTGACACCGTTAATGTTTGAATATGAACAGATTCAACGTGCCAAGGCAAATAGCCAGCATATTGTATTGCCTGAAGGGGCTGAAGAACGTGTATTACGGGCTGCTGAAATTCTATTATTAAGAAAGGTGGTGACCATTACCTTGCTAGGCAATGTGGATGAGATTCGCCAAAAAATTAACAGCTTAGGCTTGGCGTTAGACGATGTGGCGATTATTGATCCTTTAACCTCTGAACAGCGTAATGAATATGCGGCAATTTATTATGAACTGCGTAAGGATAAAGGCATTACTTATGATATGGCTTACGATACCATGTCTGATGTGAGTTATTATGGCACTATGATGATTCATCTCGGTCATGCCGATGGCATGGTGTCAGGGGCAGTGCATACCACACAGCATACGATTCGACCTGCGTTTCAAATTATTAAAACCCGACCGACGACATCGATTGTGTCCAGCGTATTTTTTATGTGCTTGGAAGATAGAGTGCTGGTTTATGGCGATTGTGCGGTGAATCCCGAGCCTAATGCTCAACAATTAGCGGATATTGCAATCAGTGCGGCTGAAACGGCCATGATGTTTAATATTGAACCCCGCGTGGCAATGTTATCGTATTCAACGGGGGAATCAGGCAAAGGTGAAGCGGTTGATAAAGTACGTGAAGCGGTAACGCTGGCACAGGCATCACACCCTGAATTAATATTGGAAGGGCCGATGCAATATGATGCGGCGGTGGATATGGATGTGGCACGCACTAAATTACCGGATAGTAAGGTAGCAGGGCAAGCGAATGTATTTATTTTTCCTGATTTAAATACCGGCAATAATACCTATAAAGCGGTGCAACGCTCATCAGGAGCATTAGCGATTGGGCCTATTTTACAGGGCTTAAATAAACCGGTGAATGATTTAAGCCGCGGCTGTACGGTGGCGGATATTGTGAATACAGTAGTGGTTACAGCGGTTCAAGCACAAACTTTAAGTTAGGGGGAATTTAGTATGTTTGAATTTTATTTAGATACCGCGAATGCGGATGTGGTGAGACGAATAGCAAAAAGCTTGCCTATTTATGGCGTGACTACCAATCCGACTATTTTAGCGAAATACCAACAAGGTATTTATCATGTATTGCCTGCATTGACTGATGTGTTAGGCGAGTCTGCCCGTTTTCATGTGCAAGTTGTCAGTCAAACAGCAGATAAAATGCTAGAAGAAGCCAAGCAATTAAATGCTTTACCACATAATATTGTGGTCAAAGTGCCTGCAACAGCCGTGGGCTTAGAAGCCATTAAAAAAATAAAAAAACTGGATATTCCGGTGTTAGCAACGGCTATTTATAGTGAACAGCAAGGTTTTTTAGCAGCATTGTGTGGCGCGGATTATTTAGCCCCGTATGTGAATCGTATTGATGCCTTAGGTGCAGATGGCGTGAGAGTGGTGGGCGATTTACAAAATTTAATTGAAAAACATCAGTTTGCCTGCACATTATTACCTGCAAGCTTTAAAAGTACCCAACAGGTTATGGCGGTATTAGCATTAGGCGTTGGTGCGATTACCTTGCCGGTGAATGTAGTGGAGCAGATGTTAAATCATCCTGCGGTACAGCCAGCGGTTGATGATTTTTATAAAGACTGGCAATATGAATTTGGGGAAAAGTTAGCGTTTGAAACATAAAATAATAGGAGGAAATAGCGATGTTATTTTCGAGAGAAAAAGAAGTCTGTGAATGTACCGGCACTACCGATAAACAAATTAAAAAATTGGTTCGATCAGGACGTGTAAAAGATTTAGATGATTTAGTGAGCATTACCGGTGTGACAACGGGTTGCGGTGGTTGTGATGTGGATGTTACGGAGTTATTGAATAAATTTAGGCGTAAATAATGAAAAAAATAATCACATTGAGTTTATGCTTATTTTCAATGTCAGCGTTAGCAACGCCCGTTGAGGAATTAGAACATTTTATTGCTCAAGCTCGTTATATAAAGGCTGATTTTACGCAAACATCGATTGGCGAATCAGGCGAGGCGGAACAGGTTAGCAAAGGTGTTTTTTATCTGCAACAACCGAGCCAATTTCGTTGGGATTATCAACAGCCTTTTAAGCAGCAAATTATAGCGAAAGGTGACAAAATTTGGTTTTATGATGAGGACTTAGAGCAAGTGATTATTAAAAATTTGGATGCTTCTATTGGTGATACCCCTGCATTATTATTAAGTGGGCAGGTTAATTTAAGTGAAAAATTTACGATTACAGCAGAAGATACTCAAGATAACGGTGTAACGTGGTTAAAATTAACCCCTAAAAACTTAGAAAGTAATTTTAAATATATTTTAGTGGGCTTAAAAAACAAGTTATTACAAGGTATGGTGCTGAGTGATAATTTTGGGCAATTAACAGAAATATTATTTGATAACTTAAGCCTACCCAAAAAATTAGAAGAAAATTTATTTGAATTTGTTGCACCTGAAGGCACGGATGTTTTTGAAGGCTAAGTTATGCAGCCGCTAGCGGATAAAATGCGGCCTACGTCTCTTGATGATTATGTCGGGCAGCAACATATTTTACAAGCAGGGAAGCCTTTATATGAGGCAATAAAAGCCGCTCGCTTGCACTCCATGATTTTTTGGGGGGCATCAGGGACAGGGAAAACCACCTTAGCGCGTATTATTGCCGCTGAATCGAATGCGGTGTTTATGCCGATTTCTGCGGTGTTGGCAGGCGTGAAAGATATTCGCCTTGCGATTGCTGAGGCAAAGCGTTTACAGCAACAAGAACAACGCCAAACCCTGTTATTTGTTGATGAAGTACATCGTTTTAATAAAGCCCAGCAAGATGCCTTTTTACCGCATGTGGAAGATGGCACGGTGTTTTTTTTAGGGGCAACGACAGAAAATCCCTCCTTTGCGTTAAATAATGCTTTATTATCACGGGCGAGAATTTATGTGTTAAATCCTTTGGCTGCGGATGATTTGTTAATGCTGATTGACAGGGTATTAACGGATACGGATAAGGGCTTAGGAAAATTTAAGATAATCATTGCCGATGAGATTAAACAGCAATTTGTTGATGCGGCAGATGGTGATGCCCGCCGTTTATTAAATTTTTTAGAAATTGCGGTTGAATTGGCTCAAGCGTATGAAAGCCAAGAAATTACGGCGGAGATTGCAGATAAAATATTAACCGATGGAGTGAGGCGTTTTGATGCCCAAGGTGAAGAATTTTATAATCAAATTTCTGCGTTACATAAATCAGTGCGGGGCAGCTCACCGGATGCCGCATTATATTGGTTTTGTCGGATGATTGATGGTGGCTGCGACCAGCAATATTTAGCGCGACGTATTGTGCGTATCGCCTCTGAAGATATTGGTAATGCGGATCCACGAGCTTTAGAAATTTGTATTAATGCCTGGCAGGCTCAAGAACGATTAGGGAGTCCTGAAGGTGAATTGGCGTTAGCTCAGGCGGTTTTATATTTAGCCAGTGCGCCCAAAAGTAATGCCGTGTATAAGGCGTACAATGACGCAATGGCTTATGTGAAACAGGGGCGTAGCGAACCTGTGCCGAATCATTTGCGTAATGCACCGACTAAATTAATGAAAGGCTTAGGTTATGGTAAGGCGTATCGTTATGCGCATAATGAAGCCGAAGCTTATGCTGCCGGTGAAAATTATTTCCCTGATGGCATGGTAGCACCTAGTTTTTATGAGCCTGTTTCGAGGGGATTGGAAATAAAAATAGCAGAAAAATTAAAACATTTGCGAGAATTAGATAAAATAGCAGAAAAATAAGACGGTTATATGACAACTACGTTTTTAACGTTTTCCATGCACTCTAAACTATAAAAATAATATTATGGATTTAAATTTTCTTGATTTTGAACAACCGATTGCCGAATTAGATGCAAAAATTAAAGAATTACGCCGTGTTCAAGCGGAAAATGATATTGATATTTCAGTGGCATTAACAGGCTTAGAGACAGAAAGTGAGAAACTGACCGCGGATATTTTTAAGAATTTAAGTGATTGGCAAATTTCACAATTATCGCGTCATCCTGGTAGACCGTATACCGCAAATTATATTGATTTGATGTTTACCGATTTCCATGAATTACATGGTGACCGAGCATTTGCTGATGATAAGGCCATTATTTGTGGCTTGGCAAAACTAAATGGTCAAGCGGTTGCGGTGATTGGACATCAAAAAGGCCGCGATACTAAGGAAAAGATTCTGCGTAATTTTGGAATGCCACGCCCCGAAGGTTATCGTAAAGCGTTACGGGTAATGAAAATGGCAGAGCGTTTTGAGTTGCCGATTATTTGTTTAATTGATACCCCAGGGGCTTATCCAGGGATTGATGCGGAAGAGCGTGGACAAAGTGAAGCGATTGCCCGTAATTTATTTGAGATGGCACAGTTAAAAACGCAAATTATTTGTACGGTGATTGGCGAAGGCGGTTCAGGTGGTGCATTAGCGATTGGTGTGGGTGATCGTTTATTAATGTTGGAATACAGCACTTATTCGGTTATTTCACCTGAAGGCTGTGCGTCTATTTTATGGAAAAGTGCTGATAAAACCAAAGCCGCTGCGGAAGCCATGGGGATTACTTCTGATCGTGTGCGTGAGCAAGGCTTTTTAGATGAAGTGGTTTCAGAGCCTGTGGGCGGTGCACATCGTGATTTTGAAACCACCGCTAATAATTTAAAAGAAGCCTTATTTCGTCATGTGCGAGAATTAAAACACGAAAATATGGATGATTTACTCGCTAAACGCTATCAACGCATTATGTCGTTTGGTGCTTTTGGGGAAGATAGTAAATAAGTCGTGCCGTTAAATGCAGCATTAGCCGCGTGTTATCAAGCAACGCGGCTTTTTATCGGCTATAGCGGCGGCGTAGATTCTCATGTTTTATTACATTATTTGGCGAATGAACCAGCGTTAAAAGCCAAGTTATGTGCGGTGTATATTCATCACGGCTTGCAAGCGGTTGCTGATGATTGGTTAAATCATTGTCAGCAGTCTTGTGATGCATTAGGGGTTGAATTTAAAGCGATTCATGTCAATGCTCAGCCTACTCAACGACAAAGCCCAGAAGAAGCGGCTCGTGATGCACGTTATCAGGCATTTAAAAGTCTAGTCAATCAAGGTGATGCGGTGTTATTTGCCCAGCATCAGCAAGACCAGTTAGAAACGGTGTTATTGCAGTTATTTCGCGGGGCAGGTTTAAAAGGTTTATCGGGAATGCCGGCGGAGATTTCATTGGGTGAGGGTCGCTTATTACGGCCTTTATTGGCTGTTAGCCAGCAAGCCATTCTGGACTATGCCAATTATCACCAATTAAACTGGGTTGAAGATCCGAGTAATCAGGATAGCCAGTTTGACCGTAATTATTTACGCAATGAGGTAATGCCGCTATTAACTCAGCGTTGGCAAGGTTTAGATGCCGTGGTGACTCGTTCGGCAAGACATTGTCAGGATGCTCAATCTTTATTGTCCGCATTGATGCACGATAAAATGTTAGCGATGCTGGATTTACAAAACCAATCCTTAAATATTAACAAAATATTAGCGTATTCGCATCATGAGCAACAATGGCTTATCCGTGAGTGGCTAGATTATTTACAACAGCGTATGCCGAGTGAAAAAGTATTAAAGGCTATTTTAAGCACGGTGTTACTCGCTGAAGAAGATGCTAATCCGCAGATTGATTTGAATGGCAAGGTGATTTGTCGTTATCAAAATCAGCTTTATTGTGTGAATAAAACCGCTAATATTGATTGCCAGCAAGTTATTATTTGGCAAGATAGAACCCAATCGCTAAACTTAGACAATAATGGTGTGTTGTCGGTGCAAGCTGTTTTAACAGATGAAATAGGCTTATCTTTAGCTGGGGATTGGCAAATAAAATATCGTCAGGGTGGTGAAAAAATAAAACTGCCGTTTAGAAAAGGACGACATAATTTAAAAGCACTGTATCAAGAAGCAAAGATTGCACCTTGGTTAAGAGCAGTAATGCCATTACTTTATATTGATGGTGAATTAGCCGCGATTGCTGATTACTGGATAGGGACTGATTTTTTAGCGGCTGATGGTGAGCAAGGATTTAAAGTTGTTTGGCAAACGGAATGTTAATAAAATATTTTATCGTTAATTGCCATGTTAAAATTACCCATTCATTTTTCTATCTTGTGTCTTGTTGATGACAAAATTTATATTTATTACTGGCGGTGTGGTCTCCTCTCTTGGTAAGGGAATTGCTGCCTCTTCTTTAGCGGCTATTTTAGAATCACGTAATTTAAAGGTTACGATGACTAAATTAGACCCTTATATTAATGTTGATCCAGGCACCATGAGTCCTTTTCAGCATGGCGAAGTATTTGTGACTGAAGATGGCGCGGAGACCGATTTAGATTTAGGGCATTATGAGCGTTTTTTAACTACGCCAATGACCAAGCGTAATAATTTTACCACTGGTCAAGTTTATGAAGAAGTGTTGCGTAAAGAGCGTAAAGGTGAATATTTAGGGGCAACGGTACAAGTTATTCCACATATCACTAATGAGATGAAACGCCGTGTTTATGCGAGTGCAGAAGGCTTTGATGTCGCCATTATCGAAGTCGGTGGAACGGTGGGGGATATTGAATCCTTGCCATTTTTAGAAACCATTCGTCAAATTGGGGTAGAGCTAGGGCGGGATAATGCGATGTTTATTCATTTGACCCTTGTGCCTTATTTAAAAACCGCCGGCGAAATTAAAACCAAACCTACACAGCATTCAGTGAAAGAATTACGCACCATCGGTATTCAACCTGATGTGTTAATTTGTCGGTCAGAAAAATATATTCCAGTTGCAGAACGTAATAAAATTGCTTTATTTACCAATGTTGCTGAAAAAGCGGTTATTTCCGCTTTAGATGCCAGTACCATTTATGCGATTCCGCTGTCTTTAAATGAACAGGGATTAGATGATATTGTGGTCAATCAATTACGCCTTGATGTGCCGCCTGCAAATTTATTGCCGTGGCAACGGGTGGTTGATGAATTAACCAAAGACAAAGCAGTGGTTGCTATCGGCGTGGTCGGTAAATATGTTGACCATAGTGATGCCTATAAATCGATTCATGAAGCCTTAATTCATGCAGGTATTAATACTCAGTATCGCGTAAAAATGCAGTATATTGATTCTGAAGTCATTGAAAAAGAAGGGGTAACGCAACTCAAAGGCTTACACGCTATTTTAGTGCCGGGTGGTTTTGGTGAGCGTGGCGTTGAAGGTAAGATTGCCACGGTGCGTTTTGCTCGTGAACATAATATTCCTTATTTAGGTATTTGTTTAGGCATGCAGTCAGCGGTGATTGAATTTGCTCGTAATGTGGCAGGACTTGAGGGTGCACATAGTACAGAATTTTTACCTGATTCACCGCATCCGGTGATTGGTTTAATTACCGAATGGAAAGGCGAAGATGGTACCGTTGAAGTGCGTAATGCAGAGTCTAATTTAGGCGGCACCATGCGTTTAGGTGAGCAAAAATGTCAGCTCAATAATGACTCAATCGTGTTTAATATGTATCAAAAAGATGTGATTACAGAACGTCATCGTCATCGTTATGAGTTTAATAATAATTATTTAGCTCAACTAGAAGCCAAAGGTTTGCGTATTTCAGGTAAATCTATTGATGGTCGTTTGGTTGAAGTAGTGGAAATCGATAATCATCCGTGGTTTGTTGCTTGCCAATTTCATCCGGAATTTACCTCAACACCGCGTAATGGACATCCTTTATTTTCAGGGTTTATTGAAGCCGCAGCCAAACAAAAACAGAGTGAAGCATCATGAAATTATGTGGATTTGAAGCAGGGTTAGAACAGCCATTATTCTTAATTGCTGGCACCTGTGTGATTGAAAGTGAGCAAATGGCGATTGATACCGCAGGATTCTTAAAAGAACTGACGGATGAATTAGGCATGCCGTTTATTTATAAGTCCTCATTTGATAAAGCGAATCGTTCATCGCATACCAGCTATCGTGGTGTAGGTGTTGAAAAAGGTTTGGAGATATTAGAGAAAGTGAAATCTCAAATTGGGGTGCCGGTTTTAACGGATGTGCATGAAGATACACCTTTTGGCGAAGTAGCTGATGTGGTTGATGTTATGCAAACACCGGCTTTTTTATGTCGGCAAACGAATTTTATTCAAGCGGTAGCAGAACAAGGTATTCCGGTTAATATTAAAAAGGGTCAATTTTCAGCACCGTGGGATATGACGCATGTGGTTGCCAAGGCACGTGCTACAGGCAATGAGAATATTATGGTCTGTGAACGCGGCTCTTCGTTTGGCTACAATAATTTAGTGTCTGATATGCGTTCATTAGCTGAAATGCGTGCGACACAATGCCCTGTGGTTTATGATGCGACGCATTCAGTGCAATTACCCGGTGGACAAGGCACGGTATCGGGTGGACAGCGTCAGCATGTGTCAGTATTGGCACGTGCAGCGGTTGCGGCAGGTGTTTCGGGTTTATTTATGGAATGTCATCCTGATCCTGACAAAGCATTAAGTGATGGGCCAAATTCTTGGCGTTTAGATAGAATGAAAGAACTGCTAATAACCTTAATGAGTCTTGATAAAGTGGTTAAATCACAAGCACTCATTGAAAATACATTATAAAAATAATAATCCTGAGGGGGAACAATGGCGAAAATAGTTGATATTAAAGCGAGAGAAATTTTAGATTCACGAGGCAATCCAAGTATTGAAGCAGATGTTATTTTAGCCTCAGGTCATATTGGTAGTGCAATGGTACCGTCGGGTGCGTCAACAGGTGAACGTGAAGCCATTGAATTACGTGATGGTGATGCCGCTCGTTATTTAGGCAAAGGTGTTTTAAAAGCAGTTGAATTTGTGAATACTGAAATTCGTGATGCGGTGATCGGCTTAGATGCAGCAGATCAGGCAGGTTTAGATGCGGCGATGATAAAACTGGATGGTACTGAAAATAAAGGTCGTATTGGTGCAAATGCTATTTTAGGCGTTTCGATGGCGGCGATGCGGGCATCAGCGTTAGAGGCGGGTGAACCGTTATATCGTTATATGAATACCAGCGGTGAATTTATTATGCCGGTGCCAATGATGAATATTATCAATGGTGGCTCACATGCAGATAATAGTGTTGATTTACAAGAATTTATGATTCTTCCTGTCGGTGCGCCTACGTTTAAAGAGGCGATTCGTTATGGAGCAGAAGTGTTTCATAATTTAGCCAAAGTATTAAAATCACGCGGTTTAGCGACGACGGTTGGCGATGAAGGCGGTTTTGCACCTAATTTATCCTCGAATGAAGAAGCGATTGAAGTGATTTTAGAAGCGATTGAAAACGCAGGTTATAAAGCCGGTGAAGATATTTATTTAGGCTTAGATGCGGCGGCTTCTGAGTTTTACAAAGATGGTAATTATGAATTAGCGGCAGAAGGTAAAACTTTAACCGCAGGTGAAATGACGGATTACTTTGCAGATTGGGTAGCTCGTTATCCGATTATTTCGATTGAAGATGGTTTGTATGAAAATGATTGGGCAGGCTGGAAAACGCTAACCGATAAAGTGGGTGATAAAATTCAATTAGTCGGCGATGATTTATTTGTCACCAATCCTGCTACTTTGAAAGATGGAATTGAAAAAGGCGTGGCGAATTCTATTTTAATCAAAGTCAATCAAATTGGCACCTTAACTGAAACGTTAGAGGCAATTAATATTGCGCATGATGCAGGCTATACCGCTGTAGTTTCTCATCGTTCAGGTGAAACTGAAGATACGACGATTGCAGATATTTGTGTTGCGACTGGTACCGGGCAAATTAAAACCGGTTCGTTAAGTCGTTCAGATCGGATAGCGAAATATAATCGTTTAATGAAAATTGAAGAAGAACTGGGCGATGCGGCTAAATATGCAGGGCGTAGTGCGTTTAAGAAATTAGCATAAAGTGATTAAATTTCGTCTACATTAGAAATGTATCGTTTTTTAAAATTCGATATTGGGGCGTAGGCTTTAGCCTACTATTTTAAAAGGTAGATTAAAGTCTACGCCTCACACAAAAATATGATTTTCTCTGTAGATAGGGTTTGGTTAAATCGGTGGATGGGTGGAGCATTTTTTGTGAAACCCATCATTTTGAAAAGGATTGAGTCGTTATTAAAGCATTAGGTATTTTTTTAGGGGTTTTAATTGCATTATTGCAATATCGCTTGTGGTATGGCGATGGGCGAGTAGAAAAAGCTGAAAAATATACACAACAATTACAGGTATTGAATAAAGAATTAAAGCTTAAACGCTTGCGTAATGCGACCTTAACCGCAGAAGTCATGGATTTGCGTAAAGGGCAAGAAGCGATAGAAGAAATTGCCCGTTATAATTTAGGACTCATTAAAGACGGCGAATCCTTCTATCAAGTGATTGAATAAACTGCTCTTATTAATCACAGAAAAGCGATAAACAGGAAATATCATCTTGCTCTATATCCGCTGACATAAAGTCAGTGATTTTAGTTTTTAAATGTTCGATACGGTTATCAGTCGGCGTTTTTAATATTTCAATTAAGGTTTCTTCGCCCAGTTCCTTGTGGTTATCATCGAGTACATCGGTTAAGCCATCAGAATAAGCAAATAATTCACAGGGTTCCTGCCATTGCCATATATCAGTGGTGTTATCGAAACTATTATCAGACAGTATACCTGCCGCGACGTGTTTTGATTCGAAACAGTGGATAATGTCATTGTTGTTATTGAAAACCAGCACATCAGGTGAGCCACCATTCCAGATTTCAATGATGTTATTATTGTAATCAATACAGCCTAGAATTAAAGCCGAAAAACGGCCTGTTGGCATGCCTGTTTTTGTGTGACGATTTATTTCTCTGGCAATACAAGGGATAGAAAATTGTTTTTTAGCCATGGAATGAAAGACTTGATTAACAATGATGGTTGAAATAGATGCCGCCAAGCCATGCCCTGTGGAATCTGCGAGCATAAAATAACGTCTTTTAGGTTCTATATATTCCGATGCAATTAAATCACCACTAAAATTTTTAGAGGGCTTGAGCCAAGAATTGATATAGTCACCTTCGAAATCAGTATATTGAAGTAAGTGATCGTAAATATCTTTGGTTAAGTGCTGCTCATATTCATTGTGATTTTTATAATCCATTAATTGCTGTTGCATAAAAATAGATTTTTCAGCGGTGTTTAATTTAGCTTGTAAGATTTTTTGATTGAAAGGTTTGGTCAGATAATCATCTGCACCCGCATCAAGCCCCACTATAATATCTTTTTCCTCTGATAAGGCACTGAGAATAATGATAGGAATCCATTTTTCGGTGAAGTGTTCACGAATATATTTAGTTGCCTTAGCCCCATCCATGACGGGCATCATCATATCCATCAAAATAATATCTGGATTTTCTTGTCCAACCATGATGATGGCTTGTTGACCATCTTCTGCAGAAACCGTCTGATGATTTTTTTGGAGCATTTTTTCTAATAATTTTCGATTGCTTGGATTATCATCAACAATTAATATTTTCATGGCATGTGTGAGAGGTAGTTATCATCGTTAAACTTATTTTACACGTTTTGAATGTACAGTTCTTTAATGGCAGGACTTTAAGAAATATAAATTTTTCTTTCTAAGAATTTTTAGTAGAATGAAGCGCTCTAGCACTATTTGCTAGATTGACTGGGAAATACTATGAATATAATAATAAAAAAAATCACCTCATTTATTCCAAAAGTTTCAGATTTGCTCATCGTTGGCAGTATTTTGGTCTTCATCCTATTTATTGATGAATGGCAGGAACAAAATTGGTTAGGCTGTCTGTTATTGCTGTCGATTGTTTTAATTTTCTACTATTATAAAAAAATAGCATCGGCTAACGAGCTCTATTTTAATAATTTATTGGATAAAGTCTCTGATGCCATTATTACTATCGATGCGGTAGGCTCTATTCTGACAGTGAATCAGGCGGTTGAAGATATGTTTGGTTATCAGGATGTGGAGTTAATTAATCATAATATCAAAATGTTAATGCCTGAGCCGTATAGTGAAATGCATGATAGTTTTTTGGCAAATTATCACATAACAGGAGAAGAACGTATTATTGGTAAGACGCGTGATATTGAAGCGTTACGGAAAAATGGCGAAGTTTTTGAAGCTGAATTATGGGTGCATAAGGTTGAGCATAATGGCGTTGTAGAATTTATGGGTATTATTCGTGATGTATCTGAAGGCAAAGAGGTTGCTCGCATGAAGACCGAGTTTATTTCAACCGTTAGTCATGAATTGAGAACGCCTTTAACCTCGATTAGAGGTTCTTTAGGCATGCTTAAAAGTGGTATTTTTGGTGAAATGTCTGATAAAGGCACGCGCATGGTGGAACTAGCTCACAATAATACTGAACGTTTGATTAATTTAGTGAATGATATTTTAGATGTCGAAAAAATTCAAGCGGGAAAAATGGAACTGCACTGTGAGAAAACTGATATTAATGCCTTGGTAAAACAAAGTATTGAAAGCAATGAAGCGTATGCGGTTTCGTGTCAGGTGACGGTGGAATTTATTGAAAATAAACAGCCTTTATGGGTGTATGTCGATGCCCACCGTTTGCAGCAAGTAATGGCGAATCTAATTTCTAATGCGGCTAAATTTTCATTAGAAGCCGGTGTGGTTGTTATTGAGATTACCAAAAAAGCCAATATAATTCGGGTGTCAGTAAAGGATAATGGCTTAGGCATCCCTGAGGAATATCGGCATAAAATATTTCAGAAGTTTTCTCAAGTCGATTCGTCTGATAATCGTCAAAAAGGCGGCACGGGGCTGGGCTTAAATATCACTAAAGCGATTATTGAACATCATGGTGGCATGATTGATTACATCACTGAAGAAGGCAAAGGCAGTCGTTTCTTTTTTGAGTTAACTGAATATGTGACTGAAACGCCAGCAGAAACTGTCAAAGAAGCAGAGCTTGTGCAAGCGGATAAAGCAGTGAGTGAAACGCTGTTACATTTACAAAATGAAATTAAAGCAGCGGGGCATTTGTTGGTATTAGAAGATGATGAAGATATTGCTCAGTTATTATCATTACTACTGGAAGAACATAATTTTAAAGTCACCGTGTGTCATAATGCAAAAGAGGCGAAAGCCTTATTAAAAATACAAAAATTTGATGGTATTACTGTCGATTTACGCTTACCCGAGCAAGATGGTTTGTCATTTATTCGCGAGGTACGTGCGTCAGAGGCGGGGGAAACATGTATTCCTATTGTGATTATTTCAGCAGAGGCCTCATTAAATGAGAATGCGTCAACGTCAGCATTAAGCATTATTGATTGGATTAATAAGCCGATTGATAATAAGCAGTTACATAATGCATTGCAGCAGATATTAAAGACGACAAATAAAATACCTAAGATTTTACATGTAGAGGATAATAAAGACTTGATTGAGATGATGTTAAATCTCTTGGCTAATAAAGTTGTTTTAGAACAAGCAGGTACCTTGCGTGAAGCAAAAGAAAAAATGACATCAATGGATTTTGATTTAATTATTTTAGATGTCGGTTTGCCGGACGGCAGTGGTTTAGAGTTGATTCCATTAATTAACCAGCAAAAAACATTAGTGCCGGTGATTATTTTTTCCGCCCAATCGGTTGAAGAGGATATTGCGAATCAAGTTGATGCGGCGTTAATAAAATCTCAAGTCAGTAATGATGAGCTTATTATGACGATTAAAGCGCTAATTACACCAAATGAAGGGAGTGAAGCATGAGTGCGTTAACTAAAATTTTATATGCAGAAGATGAGCCTGATATTTCAGAAATCATTATGCTTGCTTTAGAAAGTGTTGGCGGTTTTGAGGTGGTTGGCTGTCCTTCTGGTCTATCGGTGATTGATTCGGCGTTAACGTTTACGCCACAACTTATTTTGTTAGATGTGATGATGCCTGATATGGATGGGCCAACGACTTTGAAGTTGTTAAAAGAACATCCAGTTTTACAGACTATTCCAGTGGTATTTTTAACCGCTAAAATATTACCGGATGAATTAGAACGTTTTAAAGTCTTGGGTGCGATTGATGTGATTAGCAAGCCTTTTGATCCTATGACTTTAGCAGATGAGATTAAAATAATTTGGGATACCTTTCATGCCGGATAGTAAAAAAGTCAAAGGGGCAATTGATAAAATACAAGCTCTGCAACTGATATTTGCGGATAAATTAGCGGAGCGTATTGAAGAATTATTACTTATCACCTTAGGTTTGAATACGAATGATGCCTGCGATTCTCAAGATAACCAGCAATTATTAAAAAATATTCATAATTTATCACATAAGTTAGCCGGTTCTGCGGGGACATTTCAATTTCACGATGTGTATGTAGCAGCAAAGGAATTGGAAGAATTTTGTCATACTTTATTAGAAAAAACTGAAGCCGACAGTAAAGGGGATGGTTGGTATCAAAATATATTAGATTTACAGGCGATGATTCAGACCGCTGCGATTAATAAAACCGCAAAGCCGATGAAAATAGCGGCTGATGCAGGGCTTATATCCGCAGAAATTAAGCATAATATTATCTTAGTGGATGACGATGAATTATTATCAGCTTTATTGAAGGAACAAATAAAGAATTTTGGTTTTGATATTACCTGTTTAAGCAATCCTAATGATTTAGCGAGTTTTTTAGAAAATCATACGCCCGAAGTTATTTTGATGGATATTATTTTTCCAAATTATGATTTTAATGGCATTGATTTAATTAAGGACTTGAAAGCAAAGGCTAAAATTAACTGTCCAGTGATCTTTTTATCAAATCGAGATGATTTTGATGCAAGGTTAGAGGCAGTGCGTTCAGGGGCGCAAGGCTATGTGGTCAAGCCGGTACAAACCTTGGAATTAGTTGAAATTTTAGATAGATATACCGATAGATTAGCCGATAAGAGTTATCGAGTATTAATTGTTGATGATGATAATTCGATGTTGGATTTTTACCAAAATGCACTGGAAGCCGATGGTTTTATGTGTAAAAGTGTGCAAAATCCGATTTTAGCCACTGAAGCACTGATTGATTTTAAGCCGAATGTGATTTTGCTTGATGTGGATATGCCGAGTTGTAATGGTTTTGAATTGGCTGAAGTGATTCGTCAAAATAATGCGTTTACCCATATTCCTATTTTATTTTTAACTGCTGATAAAAATTGTGAACTAGCCGCGTTAAAAGCAGGCGGTGATTGTTTTTTAAATAAAAAATTGGATGTTCATGTTTTGATTGCGAGTGTGCGTAGTCATTGTCGGCGTTCTAAAGAATTACACGCGGTAATCGGGCGTTTACGTCAAGATGAATTGCGGTTTCAGTCGGTGAGCCGTTCCAGTTTAGATGCGATTATCATGTTTAATCAAGCAGGGCATATTATTTTTTGGAATGAAGGGGCGGAATCTATTTTTGGTTATCAATCGAATGAAATTATTGGACAATCATTTGATATGCTGATGCATGGCATCAGCTTTAAGGAATTGAGTACTGACAATAATGCGGTGAGTTATTCAATAGAAAGTGAAGGCATCACCAAAGAACAGCAGATTATTGCGATTGATTTAAGCTATACCGAATGGCATTCGGGAGGCGATTTATTTTTTACCAGCATTATTCGTGATATGTCAGAGCGAAAGCTGATGCTGAATTCAATTATTGATTCTAAAGACGTGGCAGAAAAAGCGAATAAAGCCAAGTCTATTTTCTTGTCGAATATGAGTCATGAATTAAGAACGCCTTTAAATGCCATTTTAGGCTTTACGCAAATATTAGAACTTGATGATGAGAAGAATTTAATTTCAGATCAACTTGAATCATTGGCCTATATTCATAATGCCGGCAATCATTTACTGATGTTGATTAATGAGGTGTTGGATTTATCAGTCATAGAAAGTGGCAAAGTCGCTATTAACTTAGAGCAGCTGGATTGGGTGTCATTGCTGACAAAATCACTGGAATTAATTGCCCCGCAGGCGAGTAGTGCAGAGATAACCATCGTTAATGAACTCCCTGATAACTTAAGCTGTTTTATTTATGCAGATGCATTACGATTAGGTCAGGTGTTTGATAATTTATTAACCAATGCCATTAAATATAATAATGTTAATGGTCGTGTTTTTGTTAGAATGTCCTGCATTGAGAATTGCTATCGATTAATGGTTGAAGATACCGGTAAAGGTATTCCTGATAAGTACATGGCTGATTTATTTAAACCTTTTTCACGTTTAGGTCTTGAAAATAGTGCAATAGAAGGCACAGGCATTGGTTTAACGATTACTAAGAAATTAGTTGAAATGATGGATGGGCGTATTGGTGTTGACAGTATTGAAGGTCAGGGTTGTACTTTTTGGGTTGAATTTCCAAAAATAATCCAAGTGAATGATAATTTAGAGATATTAGAAAACAAAGATAAAGGAAAAAAAATGCTTGAAGCGACTCATCAGGAAAAAAATGCTGCGGTACGCGTGTTATATATTGAAGATAACATGATGAATCAAATCTTAATGAAAAAAATTATATTAAGAGCGGGGTTTGAGTATGATGTCGCTGATACCGGTGGTGCAGGCATAGAAAAGGCAATACAAAATAAACCGGATATTATTTTATTGGATATTGACCTGCCTGATATGAGTGGTTATCAAGTATTTGAAACCCTAAAAGCGAATGATGAAACCAAAGATATCATTGTGATTGGCGTATCGGCTAATGCAATGCTAACTGATATTGAAAAAGGTAAGGCCATCGGCTTGACTGAGTATATTACTAAACCTATTAATACCGAAGAAATTATTAAGGTGATTAATCAATCTTTAGGACTTAAAAAATAAGATGGTGCCGAAGATAAATTATTGGGGAATCGTACCCGCCGCAGGGGTTGGTAAACGGATGTTGGCTGATCGTCCGAAACAATATTTACCACTCAATTCAATGACAGTGATTGAGCAAACACTGACACGATTATTGTCGGTATCAAAATTTACCGCGGTGGTCGTGGCTATTTCCAAGCAAGATCCTTATTGGCATGACTTAGAGCTTGCTAAACATGCGCGTGTTTTAACGGCGGAAGGCGGCAAAGAGCGTTCAGATTCCGTATTATCTGCGTTATCTCATATTAGCGAACAAGCCAATGATGATGATTGGGTGTTGGTGCATGATGCCGCCCGTCCTTGTATTACCGCAAGTGATATCGAATATTTGATTGAGGAACTTGAGGGGCATGCTGTGGGCGGGCTATTAGGGCAAAGTTCGCACGATACTTTAAAGTTAGTTGATGAGCAGTTAGAAGTCACAGCAACCGTTGACCGCAGTCATATTTGGCGCGCGTTTACGCCACAGATGTTTCGCTATGGTGATTTAAAAAGGGCATTAGAATCGGCAGTTGAAAATAATCAACCGATAACCGATGATGCTAGTGCCATGGAATTGCAGGGATTATCACCGAAGATGATTGCGGGACGTGCAGATAATATAAAAATCACCCGTCCTGAAGATTTAGCGTTAGCAGAATTTTATTTGGAGCAACAATAATATGATACGTATTGGTCAAGGTTATGATGTACATCGTTTTGTCGATGAAGGCGATGTTATTTTAGGCGGCGTTAAAATTGATTACCCGCAAGGTTTGGAAGCCCATTCAGATGGTGATGTGGTATTACATGCCTTATGTGATGCGTTATTAGGGGCTGCGGCTTTGGGTGATATTGGCAAGCATTTTCCTGATACGGATCCTGAATTTAAAGGTGCAGATAGTCGGGTTTTATTGCGTTATGTTTACAATATTGTAAAAGAAAAAGGCTATATTCTGGGTAATGCGGATATTACGATTATTGCTCAAGCGCCTAAAATGGCACCGCATATTGAAGCGATGTGTCGTAATATTGCCGAGGATTTAGAGGTGGCAGTAGAGGCGATTAATGTTAAAGCAACCACCACTGAAAAACTGGGTTTTGAAGGGCGTAAAGAAGGCATTGCCGTGCAGGCAGTGGTTTTAATTGATAACGTATAATTAATAGAGGCTTAAAAAATGAAAAGAATATTAATGGCAAGTGTTGTTATGCTAGTGGCCGCTCAAAATGCAATGGCATTTGGCTTAGGTGATATTACCGGTGCGGTAGATAAGGTCAATGAAACCACCAATCAAGTTAAAAGTGTAAGTGATACCGTTGATAAAACCACTCAGCAAGTTGAAGGTGTCGGTAAGACGGTAGATAAAATACAAAATCGTGGTGTGGGTGATACGGCTAAAGATATGGCAGTTGAAGGCAGCAAAGGGGCTGCGATTGGGGCAGTTAATGGCTTGGCTGCGGGAACGGTTGTTAAAAGTGGCACGCAAGGGGCTATTTCAGGGGCTAAAAAAGGCTTTACCGGCGGACTTTAGGTTCTGAAAATTTTAAACCATACCCACGTTGATGTAATCGAAGAAATCATTACATAGGCAAATTTCCCCATGAATCTTAAACCAAGGTTACTGGGGTCATGTTGTAAGCTGTCTTTGATGTCAGGGGCAATAAAATAAGTCCATAACAAGGCGGGTATAAAAAAAGATAAAAATCCAATCGCAGCGTAATGGACTGGATTTTTATCTGCTTTTAACGATGATTTGAAAAAAACGACGACGATAATAATAGCGGCTAAGGTACCTAGCATAAGCTGTTTTCCTTTGTTTAAATTTTTATCATAGCAGTTTAATCATCTTATTTTTCGTTTATTTGCATTGTCCAGCAACGGTTGCATCAGGCACTTCGATTAATGAGCCGGTTTTAACATCGTAAATATAACCGTAAATAGGAATATCAGCAGGGACAAGTGGATGTTTACGAATACGTGTAACATCATCTAATACGCTTTGTGTTTGTTCATCAATGGTGAGCCAATCGATAAAATTTGCTTCATTTGAACCATTGCCTTCACAACAATCATGCCAGCCAGTTTCATCGACACTTGCGGTTTTTAAACTGGTAGACAGTAAATCACGCATAATGTTATCGGTAAATGTTTCCATACCGCAATCAGTATGGTGGATAACAAACCATTCTTTGGTACCCAGTAATTTATAAGAAATCACCAGTGAACGAATCGCATCATCACTTGCCCGTCCGCCAGCATTACGAATGACATGCGCATCGCCTTCGGAAAGTCCCGCATATTTAGCAGGGTCTAAACGAGCATCCATACACGTTAAGATGGCAAATTGACGAGCAGGCGGCATGGCTAAATCTGCTTTATCAAAATTGCCTATGTATTCACGGTTAGCAAGTAAGACTTCATTGAGTATTTTGGTCATGATGGCACCTTATTATTATTTTTTAAAAAATGCACTTAAGAAATATGAGGGCAATTTCATTAAGTGCAATTAAGTGTTATCTCCGCCATCAATTATAAAAGCCTATTTTTTATAAATATATAGGTTGTAAGGTTTATGTAATATAAACTTTAGGTTTATAACGGTGGGTGAAAAATGATGAATACCTTTAAAACTATGCAAGTGTTTTGTCGTATTGTAGAGCTAGGCAGCTTTGCTGCGGTGGCAAGAGAAAGGCAAGTGTCTGCGATGATGATTAGCAAGTATATGCGTAGCTTAGAAGATTCGTTGGGTATTTCACTGATTAATCGTAACACGCGGCAGTTATATGTAACCGAATTGGGTCAAGATTATTATCAAAAATGTAAACGTTTATTAGAAGATTTAAATGATTTAGAAAGCTCTATGAGTGAATCTAGGCAGAAGATATCGGGTATTTTGAAGATTAATGCCCCCATTGATTTTGGTGGTTTGTATATGGTGGCGGCGATTGATGCGTTTCAAAAAAAATACCCCGATGTGCATGTGTTGATGACCCTAAATAATGGCTTCGTTAATTTACGCGATAGTCAGTTTGATTTAGCGATTGTAGTGACCGATACTTTGGATGAAGGGGTTGTGGCGCGGAGAATTGCTCAAACACCCTTATGCACCTATGCAGCACCGAGCTATTTAGCTGAATATGGTGAGCCGAAAACTATTGCAAGTTTAAAGCAACACCGTTGTTTGCATTATTCGGATACGCCACATAAAGATGCGTGGATTTTTAATGATGACGGTAAGAGTGTCGAAATTAAGCCTCAATGGGTATTTGCATCCAATAATGGCGGGGTCTTATGTCAGGCAGCCTCATTGGGAATGGGCGTTATGCGTTCCCCAGCACTATCGGTGAGGGATTATTTACAATCGGGAGAATTAGTTGAGATACTAGAACCTTATAGGGTGTCAGACTTGTCAATTTATGTCACGTATTTACAGCGAAATTATTACCCTATAAAAATGAGTTGCTTTATTGATTTTTTAGTTGATTATTTTGTCGATGAGTAATTAAAACTGCATTGAGAATAGACACATAATATGGAATAATGGTGAAGATTTATGTTTTGAAGTGCCTCTTATTTTAGGTTTATTCTCTAAAATTTAAGAGGGGAGAATATCAACTTGTCTGGACAACAGGCTTAATTAACTATGCAATTTACTATAAAAGAAAGCTTAGATCTTCCGATTACGGGAGCACCTAAGCAAACCATTGAAGAGGGCAACAAAGTTTCATCTGTTGCCATCTTGGGGATGGATTATGTGGGCATGAAGCCTAAAATGCTAGTTGCTGAAGGGGATAAAGTAACATTGGGTCAAGCACTTTTTGAAGACAAAAAGAATGCGGGCGTTTTGTTTACGGCACCTGGGTCAGGAACGGTAAAAGCAATTCATCGAGGCGACAAACGTGTTTTACAATCGGTTGTCATCACATTAGATAAGAAAGAAAAACACACTAAATTTTTAGCTTATCCCGCTGCGGAATTACCTAAATTAACAGCGGAACAGGTCAAAGAAAATTTAGTGGCATCAGGTTTATGGACGAGCTTTAAAACACGTCCTTACGGAAAAATACCTGAAATAGCATCTGCTCCACATTCAATTTTTGTAACAGCGATTGATACGCGTCCGTTAGCGGCAGATCCTGTGGTGATTATTAATGAACGCAGTGAAGATTTTACTAACGGTTTAGCTGTAATTGCTAAATTAACCGAAGGTAAAGTATATCTTTGTAAAGCAACCGGTGCTGATATTCCGAAAAGTGACGTGGCTGCTGTTGAAGTGGCTGAATTTTCAGGTGGACATCCAGCGGGCTTACCGAGTACGCATATTCATTGGATTGATCCGGTCGGATTGACCAAAACAGTCTGGCATTTAGATTATCAAGCTGTGATTGCTATCGGTGCATTATTTACCACGGGTAAATTAAATGTAGAGCGAGTGGTTGCGTTATCAGGGCCAGCGGTCACAGAGCCTAGATTATTGCGTACGCGTGTGGGTGCGAATACTGATGATTTAGTCAATGGTCAATTAAATGATGATGAAAATCGTGTTATTTCAGGTTCAGTATTATATGGACATGAAGCGGCAGGCTGGTCAGCATATTTAGGCTGTTATAGCGTGCAGATTTCAGCATTGCGTGAAGGCCGTGATCGTGAATTATTTGGTTGGATTGTGGCGGGTAAAGATAAATATTCAGCAATGAATGTTTATACATCAAGCCGTGAACGCAATACGGATCGTTTATTTCCATTAACGACTGATAAAAATGGTTCTAATCGAGCAATCGTGCCGGTGGGCGTGTATGAATCAGTCACCCCGTTAGATATTTTACCAACGCCGTTATTAAAAGCGATGGTTGTGGGTGATACCGATCAGGCACAATTATTAGGGTGTTTAGAATTAGACGAAGAAGATATGTCTTTATATACCTTTGTTGATCCAGGTAAGCATGATTTTGCCCCTGTATTACGTGCTAATTTAACTAAAATTGAGAAGGAAGGCTAATGTCGGCTAGAGATTTTTTAGACAGTATTGAGCCGAATTTTACAAAAGGTGGTAAGTTAGAAAAGTATTACGGTCTCTATGAGATGGTTGATACCTTTATCTATACGCCCTCTGATGTAACAAGCGGTACAACGCATGTTCGTGATGGTAATGACCTGAAACGAACCATGACGTTTGTGGTTATTGCGACATTATTTTGTATTTTAATGGCGATGTATAACTCAGGTTATCAGGCTAATTTAGCCATTGAAGCGATGGGTTTAGCTGAAACAACAGGTTGGCGCAGTATTCCAATGATGATGTTTGGCTATAATCCGATGAATCCATTATCTAATATGGTTCATGGGGCATTATTTTTCGCGCCTATTTACATCGTGACACTTGCTGTCGGTGGTGTATGGGAAGTGTTATTTGCAACCGTACGTGGCCATGAAGTAAACGAGGGTTTCCTTGTTTCTTCTATGTTATATACATTGATTCTGCCGCCTGATATGCCATTATGGCAAGTTGCATTGGGTATTTCTTTCGGTATTGTTATCGGTAAAGAAGTGTTCGGTGGAACAGGTAAAAACTTTTTAAACCCTGCTTTAACCGGTCGTGCCTTTTTATTCTTCGCCTATCCAGCGGCGATTTCAGGTGATTCTGTTTGGGTTGGCGTTGATGGTTATACCATGGCGACACCTTTAGGTTTAGCAGCAACCGGTGGACTTGAAGCAGTACAAGCAGCAGGTTATGGTTGGTTTCAAAGTTTCATGGGCTTTATTCCAGGTTCAATCGGCGAAACATCAACACTTGCTATCTTAATCGGTGCGGCATTCTTGCTTTACACTAAAATTGCCTCTTACCGTATTATGGGTGGTGTTTTAGGTGGCATGATTTTAACGTCGTTAATGTTTAATATGATTGGTAGTGATACCAACCCTATGTTTGCTATGCCTTTTTATTGGCATTTAACCTTAGGTGGTTTTGCATTCGGTATGGTTTATATGGCGACTGACCCTGTTGGTGCCTGTATGACTAATAAAGGTCGCTGGATATTCGGTGCTTTAATCGGTGTGATGGTGGTCTTAGTACGTGTTGTGAATCCTGCTTTCCCTGAAGGCATGATGTTATCAATCTTATTTGCCAATATGTTTGCCCCTGTTATTGATTATTTTGTCGTTCAAGCAAATATTAAAAGAAGGATGAAACGTAATGTCTAACGAGAAGAAGCAGTGTAAAACGATGTCTGCACTGTGTGAAAAATTGGATAAGTGTGAACACTACCAAAAATTCGCCAAGTACAGAGATCATATTTTATCATTAGGTAATGATAGCTTAGAAAAAACCATCGCGATTGCGTTATCACTTTGTTTTGTTTGTGCAATTTTGGTTTCAATGGCAGCGGTTGCTTTACGTCCGTTACAAGTTGAAAATAAAGCTATGGACATGAAGAAGAATATTCTTGATGTGGCGGGTTTATTGCAAGATGGCACGGATATTCATGAAGCCTTTGCTGAAAAAATTGAAGCTAAATTAGTGGATATTGCAACAGGTGATTATGTTGAAGGTAATGTAGAGACTTACGATCAACGTAAAGCAGCTAAAGATGTCGCTCAAAATGTTGTTTTAACCAAAGAGCAAGATATAGCGAGTATTAAACGACGTGCAAAAATTGCTAAAGTGTATTTAGTAAAAAATGGCAATGACGTTAAATCAATTATCTTACCTGTTCATGGCTATGGTTTATGGTCAACCATGTATGGCTTCTTAGCACTCGATGCTGATGGTCAAACAGTGCAAAGCATTAACTTTTATGATCAAGGTGAAACACCGGGATTAGGTGCTGAAGTAGTCAATCCTAACTGGCGTGCATTATGGAAAAATAAAAAAGTCTATGATGAGTCAGGTAAGGTGTCTTTAGGTTTAGTTAAAGGCTTAGTTGATACTAATAAAGCAGGATCTGAGTATCAAGTTGATGGCTTGGCTGGGGCAACACTTACGAGTGTTGGTGTTACCAATCTTGTTAAATACTGGATGAGCCAAGAAGGTTTTGCGGCTTATTTAGATAAAGTAAGAACAAAAGGTTAGGGGTTACTTATGAGTGATACAAAAAAAGTACTGACCGACCCGTTGGTCAATAATAACCCGATTACTTTACAAGTATTGGGTATCTGTTCTGCCTTAGCGGTGACATCGCAGATGTCAACATCGTTAATTATGGCAGTCGCATTAACCGCGGTAACAGCGTGTTCAAGTGCGGCAATTAGTTCAATTCGTAATCATATTCCAAGTAGTATTCGTATCATTGTGCAAATGACGATTATTGCTTCATTAGTGATTATCGTTGATCAAGTCTTGAAAGCCTTTGTTTATGATATTAGTAAGCAATTATCAGTTTTCGTAGGTTTGATTATTACTAACTGTATTGTAATGGGTCGTGCTGAAGCCTATGCTATGAAAAATCCGCCGATGGCGAGTTTTATGGATGGTATTGGTAATGGTTTAGGTTATAGTTTAATTTTAGTTATTGTTGCATTTTTTCGTGAACTATTCGGTTCAGGTACATTATTGGGGATAGAAATTTTCCCATTAATTAAAAATGGCGGTTGGTATGAGCCTAACGGCATGATGTTATTACCACCGAGTGCATTTTTTATTATTGGTGTGATTATTTGGGTTTTCCGTCAATGGAAACCAGACCAAAATGAAGCAGCTGATTTTAAAATTATGGATATTTCTCATGGTGAAGGAGGACATCACTAATGAACGACTATTTAAGTTTATTTATTAAAGCAGTTTTCGTTGAGAATTTAGCCTTAGCGTTCTTTTTAGGAATGTGTACCTTCCTTGCGGTGTCGAAAAAAATCTCGACAGCTATAGGGCTTGGGGTTGCTGTTATGGTCGTGCAGGTAATTACTGTGCCGGTCAATAACATCATTTACCATACACTATTAAAAGAAGATGCCTTAGCGTGGTTAGGCATTACCGGCGTTGATTTGAGCTTTTTAGCTTTATTAAGCTGTATCGGTATGATTGCTGCATTAGTGCAAATTTTGGAAATGATTTTAGATAAATTTTTTCCAGCGTTATTTCATGCTTTAGGGGTATTTTTACCGTTAATCACTGTAAACTGTGCGATTTTAGGTGGTAGTTTGTTCATGATTGAACGTGACTACGATTTTACGCAATCAGTTGTCTATGGTGTGGGTAGTGGTTTTGGTTGGGCGTTAGCGATTACAGTAATGGCAGGCGTTCGTGAGAAACTAAAATACAGTGATATTCCAAAAGGCCTTGAAGGTCTTGGAATTACATTTATTAGTGCGGGTCTGATGTCACTTGGCTTCATGGCGTTCTCTGGAATCCAACTTTAGGAAGGTATCGTAATGCTAGAAATTGCATTAGGGATTATTATTTTCACGGGTATCGTGATTGCACTGGTATTTGTTATCATTGGTGCAAAAAATAAACTGGTTGCCTCTGGAGATGTTGAAATTCTTATCAATGGTGAGAAGAAGATTCATGTTCCAGTCGGTGGTAAATTATTAACAGCCCTTGCAGACAGTGATTTATTTGTACCGTCAGCCTGTGGTGGTGGTGGTACGTGTGCACAGTGTAAAGTGAAAATTCATTCAGGTGGTGGTGAAATTCTACCCACTGAATTAGGTCATATTACAAAACGTGAAGCGGCTGAAGGTGAGCGTTTAGCGTGTCAGGTTGCGATTAAACACGACATGAACATTGAAGTCGAAGACAGTGTTTTCGGTGTTAAAAAATGGGAATGTACGGTTAAATCGAATAATAACGTGGCGACGTTTATTAAAGAGTTAGTCTTAACATTACCTGATGGCGAAGAAATTAACTATGAGGCTGGTGGTTATATTCAAATTGAATGTCCACCGCATGTTGCAGATTACAAAAACTTCGAAATTGAAGATAGATTTCGTGGTGATTGGGATAAATACAATCTTTGGCAGTATGTCTCTGACGTAAAAGAAGACGCGTTACGTGCATACTCTATGGCTTCTTTCCCTGAAGAGAAAGAAATTATGCTGAATGTACGGATTGCAACGCCACCGCCGGGTGCTGATGCTTCTATTCCACCGGGTATTATGTCATCGTACATTTTTGACTTAAAACCAGGTGATAAATGTATTGTTTCAGGTCCTTATGGTGAGTTCTACGCTAAAAAGACCGATGCTGAAATGGTCTTTATTGGTGGTGGAGCGGGTATGGCACCAATGCGTTCACATATCTTTAACCAATTACGTACTTTAAAGACTAATCGTAAGATGTCTTTCTGGTATGGAGCACGGTCTAAGAATGAAATGTTCTATGTAGACGATTTCGATATGCTAGCTAAAGAAAATGCTAATTTTGAATGGCATGTTGGTTTATCTGATCCTTTACCAGAAGATAATTGGGAAGGGTATACCGGTTTTATTCATAATATCTTGTTGGAAGAATTTATTAAAAATCATCCAGCACCAGAAGATTGTGAATTCTACATGTGTGGACCACCAATGATGAATACCTCAGTGATCAATATGTTGATAGAAAATGGCGTAGAGCCAGAAAATATCATGTTAGATGATTTTGGTGGTTAAGTTTTAATTTAACCATTCATTATGAAAAAAAAGAGGGTAGCTAGGATGTATGTCTTAGCTGCCCTTTTTTAATTTAAAATATCAGGAGCTGATAATGATTAAGATTATTCAAGCTAATTATGAGCATGATAAGGTTATTCAAGTTTATTTTTCAGATGGAAAATATGGTGATTATGATTTACAAAGCGTGATAGATAAGAAAACGGTATTAACGCAATTTTTAGAAGAAGATTATGATTTCCAAGAATTTTATTTAGAAATGGGGGCTTTATGTTGGAAAAATGGCTTACAACTAAGCCCTAGTCATATCTATTTAAAATTAGAACAACAGCAATTATTACATACAGTGACGGTAGAATATGTTGCTTAAGTTACAACTATATAGAAATAGTGTTAAAGCAGGCATTATTTTAGGTTTTATTGTTTTTATCGTAGGCTGTGAAAACACCACGCCGAAACAATACCCATTTACGTATGCTGATGGCATTATGGGAACGAGCTTTTCAATTAAGGCGAGTCAATTACCTGAAAATATAACAGTTAAAGCCTTACAAACACAGATAAAAAAACGTTTAGATGAAATTAATCAACGTATGTCAACTTATGTAGCAGATTCTGAGCTGGTGTTATTAAATCAGTCTCGTAGCACAGTTGCACAAAAAATTTCTAAGCCCTTATTTAAGGTGTTAGCCGCAGCTGAAAAAATCAGTCAAAAAACAGCGGGAGCGTTTGATATTACCGTCGCTCCATTGGTCGATTTATGGGGGTTTGGTGCGGATGGTCATCAGTCGATAGCACCTAAAGCCGCTAACATTAAATTATTATTACTTAAAAATGGCTATCAAAAACTTAGATTAGATGAGAAAAATCTAACACTTACTAAAGAATTTCCAACGATTGCTATGGATTTATCGGCACTCGCAAAAGGTTATGCAGTTGATGAAATCGCTTTAATATTAGAAAATAACAATATACACGATTATTTAGTGGAAATAGGCGGTGAAATACGTTTAAAAGGCTATAATATTCAAGGTAAAAAATGGCGTATTGCTATTGAAAAACCTAATATTCATCAGCGTGAATTACAAAAAGTGATTCCTATTACTGATATAGCGATGGCAACGTCAGGCGATTATCGTAATTTTTTTGAACAAGATGGACAGCAATTTTCACATACCATTGATCCACGAACCGGTTATCCTGTACAACATAAACTATCTTCAGTGACGGTATTAAGTGATCGTAGCATGAAAGCTGATGCATGGGCGACAGCATTTATGGTGCTGGGAGATGATGCAGGCTATAAGATAGCGGAAGAAAATAATTTAGCCGTATTATTTATTATTAAAACAGAACAGGGGTTTGCTGAACGAGCAACGCCTTTATTTATAGAGTTAACTGAGGTGGAAAAATGATTTATTTTTTTGTAACATTCGCATTTATGTTGTTGGTAATCGTTGTGATGGCGGTGGGCGTTATTTTTGGGCGTAATGCGATTAAAGGCTCCTGTGGTGGCGCGGGCAATGGTGAATGTGTGTGCGTTGAAAAGTGTGATGATAAAAAACAACGTGATGCAGAAGCGGCATTGGAGCAACAAGGGTTGAGCCAATAAGTTGGTGATGTATAGCATTAATGGCTAAGTGTTTTAGGACAAATAGATGGAAACTCAAGATTTAAGAGATGTGGGTTTGAAGGTAACATTGCCGCGCGTCAAGATTTTAGAAATTATGGAGCGTGAAACCGATGAACGACATTTAAGTGCTGAAAAAGTTTATAAAATTTTATTATCTGAAAATGAAGAAATTGGTTTAGCCACCATTTATCGGGTGTTAACCCAATTTGAAGCGGCTGGTTTAGTGACGCGGCATCATTTTGAAGGTGGAAATTCGGTGTTTGAATTAAATAAAGGCGAGCATCATGACCATATTGTGTGTGTGAAATGTGGGTGCGTTGATGAATTTGAAGATAAAATTATTGAAGAACGTCAGCATAGTATTGCTCTTCAATTAGGTTATGAATTAACCGATCATAGTTTATATTTATATGGGCTATGTAAGCAATGTAAGGTGTAACAAGGTATTATGACAAAAAAAGAAGGTGAGGGCTTGATGGATGAAGAGCAATTTAATGTTATTCGTCAAAACAAACGCCAGGAGGCTATTTTAAATACTACACATGCTGTTATTATTACCATTGATAAAAAAGGCAGTGTGGATATTTTTAATCAAGCGGCCAGCCTTTTGTTTGGCTATAGTACTGAAGAAGTGAAAGGTCGTAATATTAAAATGTTAATGCCTGAGCCTTTTAGAGGTGAGCATGATCAATTTTTACGCAATTATTTATCGACAGGTGTACGAAAAATTATTAATCTTGAGCGCAAAGTATTGGGCTTGAAGAAAGATGGCACTATTTTTCCGATGAATTTAAGAGTAAAAGAAATTGATGTCGGTGGGGTTTATGAGTTTGTAGGGTTTGTTGAAGATTTAAGTGAACGCGATGGAGCAAAAAAAGCCTTAAAACAGAGTGAACAACTTTATTTATCAGTAGTGGAAGATCAAGATAATTTAATTTGTCGTTACACACCTGACTTTACATTAGTATTTGTTAATAAAGCTTTTTGTAAAGGCCTTAATAAAGATAGAGATGAATTAATAGGCTGCTCTTTATTGGATTTAAATTCAAAAGATGTGGCGGATTGGTTAATTAATGAGCATCGTAATATTACTATTGATAGTCCTGTTAAAACGCATGAAAGTCAAACAAGTGATGGGTCTTGGGAGGAGTGGAGTACCCGTGGTATTTTTTATGAAGGCACATTAATTGAATATCAAGGAGTGGGTAGAGATACCACTGAACGTAAGCAATCAGAAATAAAAATACTTGAATCATATCAAATAGCTGAGAATGCAAATAAAGCAAAGTCACAGTTTCTCTCAAATATGAGTCATGAGTTACGTACGCCCTTAAATTCAATTATTGGTTTTTCAGAATTATTAGTTTCCGATGAAATTGATGTTTTAACTGAAGATCAATTAGAATCTGTAGAATATATCAATAAAGCAGGTGAACATTTATTATCACTTATTAATGATATTTTGGATTTATCGGTGATTGAGTCAGGTGATTTTAAATTAAATTTAGAGGTGATAGATTTATTAACAATATGTAGGGAAGCCTCTAGTTTTATTAATCCTGTTGCAGAAAAATATGGGATTAATGTAAGCTTTAATTTAGATTTTAAAGATTATTATGTTTATGCTGATCATAAAATTGTTAAACAAATAATATTAAATTTGCTCACCAATGCGATTAAGTATAACAAGCAAGATGGAACCGTCGAATTTTATATTGAGCAGCATAAAAATGATTATTATTTGGCGGTTAAAGATACTGGATATGGGATTAGTCGTGAAAATATTCAGGGTTTATTTACACCGTTTAATCGTTTAGGCTTAGAATCATCGGCAATAGAAGGCACTGGTATTGGCTTGAGTCTTTGTAAGAATATGGTTGAAAAATTAAACGGTAAAATTGGCGTAGAATCAGAAGTAGATATAGGCAGCACTTTTTGGTTTACCTTGCCTATATCAACCGATGTTCAACATTCTCAGTTGGATGAATTAACGGAAGCACCTGGCTATAATGTGGAAATAGCACCCGCTAAAGTTATTAAGATATTGTATATTGAAGATAATAAAGCGAATATGAATTTAATGCGGCGGGTGATTAAAAAATTAGAAACAGGTATTTTGTTAGAGGCAACCACGGCAGATGAAGGCTTTAGTCTGATAGAAAATAGAGAGCCTGACCTTATTTTACTGGATATTAACCTGCCGGATATGAACGGTTTTGATGCATTCGTAGCAATAAAAAAGCGTTTTCCAAGTATGGAAGATGTGCCTATTATCGCTTTAACAGCTAGTGCGATGAAGGAAGATTATGAAAAAGGCATTTCATTTGGTTTTTTTGATTATTTAACAAAACCTTTTAATATTGAAAACCTAATAACAATAATAAATAAAGCATTACATAAAAATGAAGATACTAGTTGTTGATCATGTTACATTGTTTCAGAATATTATTGAAGAAGTATTGAGAAATACTGAATTAAGCTATGAATTTGTTAATACGGGCAAGGATACTTTAGAGGCTTTAAAAAATACGCATTATGATATGTTGTGTATTTCTATGTATTTAGAAGATATGGATGCATTAGAATTAAGCCAGAAAATTAGGGCATTTGATGAATATGCCTATATTCCTATTATTTTGATTACATCAGAAAGTTCAACTAATATCCTTAAAAAAGTAATGCAGGCCGGTATTACCGATATTTTTGAGAAAAAAGATATTAATGAAATTGTTAATTTTATCCAGCGTTTTAGTCGCCAGCAAAATAAAATAAAAGGACGGGTTTTATATATTGAGGATAGTTTATCTCAGCGACAATTGGTCACGAGTATTTTAGAATCACGAGGTTTGCTTGTTGATGCGTTTAATACCGCCGAAGAAGCCTTTGAGGTTTTTATCAAGCATGATTATGATTTAGTTGTAACGGATATTATTTTAGACGGGGTCATGAATGGCTTAACCTTAGCCAATAAAATTCGGCGTTTAAGTGATGATAAAGGGGATATTCCTATTTTAGCCGTTACCGCGTTTGATAATACCTCAAGACGTATTGGTTTATTTCATTTAGGCATTAATGATTATGTTATAAAACCTATCGTGGAAGAAGAATTATGCACCAGGGCTAAAAGTTTAATTGAAAATCATCAGTTTATACTGAGAATGAAGCGTGAAAAAAATAAAGCATTACGTGATAATGAAGCGAAAAGTGAATTTTTATCGATTACCAGTCATGAATTAAAAACGCCTTTAAATGCAGTGATTGGGCATACACAATTATTGCAAATGGATGCTGAGGCACAAAATTTAGATAATGATTTTATCGAGTCACTTTCTGAAATTGAGTCGGCGAGTAATCATTTATTGGCTTTAATTAATGAATTATTAGACTTATCGAGCATTGAAGCGGGTAAAATGGTGACGAATTTAAGTCATTTTGACCCAGAAGCGGTTATTTATTCAGCAATAGATTTTATTCAATATGCGGCATCGCAACGTGGCTTGGAGTTGCATATTGATTTGTTAGCACATAATATTGAGGTGACTGCGGATAGTGGGCGATTAAAGCAGGTTATTATTAATTTATTATCCAATGCAGTGAAATATAACCGAGAAAATGGTGAAATTTTTATTAAAACGGCTTATATTGAACATTCAAAATTACTACGTATTAGTGTGCGGGATACCGGTTATGGTTTAAGTGAAGACGATTGTAAACGGATTTTCGAAAAGTTTAATCGTTTAGGTGCAGAAAAAGGCAATATCGAAGGCACGGGCTTAGGATTGTATGTGGCTAAAAAGATGATTGATGAAATGTCAGGGCTGTTAGATGTAAAGAGCTGTCTAGGTAAAGGGACTCAATTTTCTATTTTTTTACCAATTAAAATAGATAATGTGTAAACAAAATAATTTAATTTTTTTAAAGTGTGACGTATGGATTTAGAAGCAGCAATATTACAGGCTAATATATTAATTGTTGATGATGAGCCAATGAATGTAACTTTATTGGCAAAAATTTTAAAACGAAAAGGTTATACCAATATACAAAAAACCTCAGATCCCAGAGAAGTTGAGGCTTTGTGTGATAAAACACATTTTGATGCGTTTCTATTAGATATAAGAATGCCGCATATTGATGGTTTTCAACTCATGGAGTTATTGGCAAAACGCTATGTAGATGATTACTTGCCAGTGTTGGTTTTAACTGCCCAAATAGATAAAGAAACGCGTTTAAAAGCCTTTGAATGTGGTGCAAAAGATTTTTTAACTAAACCTTTTGATCAGTTAGAAGCGTTAATGCGTATTCATAATTTATTAGAAGTGCGTTTAATGCATAAGCGTATCAAAGAGCATAATATTAAATTAGAAGAGCAGGTTACTGAACGAACTAAAGAACTCTATGCGACCCGTCATGAAGTGATTCAGCGTTTAGGTTTAGCGGCGGAATATCGGGATAATGAAACGGGTAATCATATTATTCGCATGAGTTTATACGCTCAATTATTAGCGTTGGAATATGGCTTATCTGAAAGTGAGGCGGAGCTGATTTTAAATGCGGCACCGATGCATGATGTAGGTAAAATCGGTATTCCTGATAAGGTGCTTTTAAAGCCAGGAAAACTAGATGGTGAGGAGTGGGGCATAATGCAAAGCCATGTAAATATTGGCGGCGATATTTTGTCGGGCGATAACTCACCGTTAATGCAGATGGCAAAAGATATTGCCTTGCATCACCATGAGAAATGGGATGGTAGTGGCTATCCTTATGGCTTACAAGGCGAAGATATTCATTTGTCCGGACGACTTTGTGCGGTAGCGGATGTATTTGATGCGTTAGTTTCTGTCAGGCCTTATAAAAAATCATGGACAGTTGAAGATGCGTTGGCGTTGATTGAATCAGAGTCAGGCAAGCATTTTGACCCTGATATTGCGATGTTAATGCGGAAAATAATGCCTGATGTTGAAAAGATTATGGCGAAATATTCAGATGAGTAATTTGATTAAATTTTTTTTAGGATAAAACAATGAGTGAAATGTACGGAGAAAAACATAGAGCCTTACAGGATGAATTTGAGACTCGAAAATTAGCTGATCGTATGGAAGAGATTATTATTCAGCAAGAAATTGGTGATGAAGAGAAAGCTTTTATTGAAAGTCGTCCTATGTTTTTTCTCTCTACAGTTGATCAAAATGGCCAACCTACCGTGTCGTATAAAGGTGGGGCACCTGGATTTGTGAGAGTGGTAGATAAAACCACGCTTGCTTTCCCATCTTATGATGGTAATGGTATGTTTTATTCTATGGGTAATATTCAACAGACCGCGAAAGTGGGGCTTTTATTTCTTGATTTTGAAACACCACACCGTATACGTTTTCATGGTGAAGCTAGTGTTTCAAAAGACGATCCACTGATGGCTGACTTTAATGAAGCGGAAATGATTGTCCGCGTTAAATTATCAAAAATGTGGGTTAATTGTCCGCGATATATTCATAAATATGAATTAAAAGAATTATCACATTATGTGCCGGGGCAGAAGGAAAAAACCCCACTAGCAGGTTGGAAGCGTATAGATTTAATGCAGGATGTGTTGCCGCCAAAAGATAAGGGTCGCCCAGAAAAAGAAGGCGGGGTGATTACTATGGAAGAATGGGTCGATAACGTGCATAAAGGAAAAGGCTAATATTCAAAATACTAAGGCTCTTCACGTAACCGAATAAAAACAGCAAAGCGTGGAATTCCGCTATTGGTTAAGCCTTGATAGCGGAAGGTAATTGTACTACCAATAGCGGGTGGTTGTTCTCGTTCTTGATAACTAAAACCACTGCCGATAAAAAATACTTTGCCTGCTTTACTTTTAACTTGAATCGCCCCCATTTTTCCAATAAATTTCCCTTTTCCAGCACGATAACCAATGACCACCGCTTCAGCATCAGTAAATTTCTTTAGTTTTAATAAATGATGACTGCGTCCATTTTTATAAATACCGGCCTTATGATGTAGCATTAAACCTTCAGCCCCTTGTTCTGTGATGCTATCTAAACGTTGCATTAAATCGACATTAGAGGGTAACTGAAATTGAGTAATCATTTGTAAATAAGGGGCGTTATTATGTTGCATCATCTTAAGCATGGCTGCGACCCTATCATTAAAATTGCCATGATGATTAGGTAAATCAAAGACCATAAATTTTACTTTTTTCCAGCCTAGTTGCGATTTTTTTGTTTTGATAATGGACATTGTTTGTTGATATGCACCTCTCGCAATCCAAAGTTCACCATCGAGTAGTCTGTCTGGAAAACCTTGGGTAAACCAAGCGGGTGCATTTAATATGTTGCCACCTCTTGAAATAAGCTGCTTCCCATCCCAGCGAGCGCGTACGCCATCAAGTTTTTCACTAATCCAGTAATCTGTAATTTGTAGGTCAGGCTGAAAAACTTTTGCTAGCATGAGGGCAGGTTTATCAGCGGCTTGTAGTAAAGAGCAGGAGAGTGTTAATAAGAGTATGAGGTAACAGGCGCGTTGATGTGGAGTTGCAAGCATCACTTACACCTCTCTTAAAATAAGCATAGGCGGTTTTTTTACTACCCCTCGAACACCAAAAAATCCTGCAATCAATATACATACTGAACTTAATAAAGGTAAGCCTAACCACAATACGGGATTAAGTTGAAAGCTTAAATGTAATATATAAGTATAGATAACATAAAGTAGTAATTCTGAAATAAAAACAGTAATAAACCCTGAGATTAAACCCAATAAAGAAAATTCAATCAGATGTGCCTTTCTTAATAAGGCATGATTAGCTCCCAATGTACGCATTAATG
>ENA-ORXI01000255-ORXI01000255.1-sediment-metagenome-genome-assembly--contig:-NODE-255-length-42864-cov-5.920934_pt1 | contig 42864 bp, 29 predicted proteins | sample MGYA00237861_ERZ511468 | MGnify/ENA primary metagenome ERZ511468 (study PRJEB26299, sample SAMN06266213) | sediment metagenome | isolation source: Hudson Canyon methane seep mesocosm | place: USA:Hudson... | reverse complement strand
CTTTTCTTAGTTCTTGGCTTTCCATTATTATTGACACCTCGTCGAAACTGAGTGATTAGCGTATCATCTCACTCTGAATAATTAACTACAGAAATAGAATACTAAATGAAAACTTTTCTCATTTACAGCCTTTCCGCCTTTATTTTACTTATTAGTGCTTGCAGTAAAGATAAAATACCCGGTGTTTATCGCATTGATATCCAACAAGGCAATGACGTTACACAAGAGATGATCAATAAACTAAAAGCGGGCATGAATAAAAGCCAAGTAGCTTTTATCATGGGCACACCACTACTCATCGACACCTTCCATCCCAACCGCTGGGACTATCTTTATAGTTTCCACCCTGGCAATGGCAAACGAGAACAACGACGGTTAACTTTATTTTTCAACGAGGAAGAAAATCTAAATCATATCGAAGGTGATATTCGAACCGTTGCGCGTGAAAATCTGCCTCAAACAGAGAAATCAGATACCAACGTCGTTGTTCCTCTTAGTGAAAATGAAACCGGTCTTTTTCAAGGATTGCTGAATACTATTGGCTTGGGAGAAGATGAACAAGAAGTTCGACCTACTGAAGAACAAGCAGAGCTCGAAGAAACCACCTCGTCAGAAGAAACTGAAAAGACAGAAGTCATTGAAGAAGTGGAAGTAGAATCCAACTCAAATTAATATTAAAAGAGCCTTGGTTTCCCCAAGGCTCTTTTAATTAATCAGATACCAGCTTAAATTGTTCCATGACCGGATCGTAGCTCAATAATTCACCGGCAGGAATATCAAAATACCAGCCATGTAAACTCAGCGAGCCGTCCTCTACACGTTTTCGAATGCATGGAAACGTCAATAAGTTTTCTAATGACACCAGGACAGCTTGTTGTTCACATGTTTTTATTTGTTTTTGCGGTGTCTCTGTCGGTAATGCTTGTAAAACTCTCTCTTTTGCAGGTTGAGCAATCGATACCCAAGAATTAATAAACTGCGACTGTGTCGAACCATCATCATGCCACAAGGCATTGATTCCACCACAGTTTGCATGGCCCATCACAATAATATTTTCCACTTCAAGGCTATTTACGGCAAACTCTAATGCAGCACTGGTACCATGAAAGTGGCCACCGTCTTCACAGGGAGGAACTAGATTTGCCACATTACGAATAGTGAACAAATCACCAGGATCACAATCCGTTAGGATGGCTGGATCAACACGTGAATCACAACAAGCAACCATTAGTGTTTTTGCTGGCTGACCATTTTTCATACTGTCATAAAGATGACTATCGTCGCCAAAATACTGCTTTTTAAATCGCTTGAATCCTGCGAATAATTTTTCTTGACTTGCCATTAATTTAATTTATCTCATCAAAATTTAGAAAAGGATTTGTTGTCATAAAATGAGCGTTTATTTCAGGGCACTCTTATATCAAGCGATCTTCATCATAGCAATCTTGGAGGGTCTATACCTCATAAATTTTAACTTGCTTTGACCCAGATCAAACTCACGGTCATTATTGAGTAATGCTCAGCACGACTACTCGTTATATTCAATTATGAGATACACAGACATCCGCTTATTTATACAAAAAGAATAACCATCGTTCTCTTCAGTAAATGCTAAGTGAAGCATTAGCTTGTTATGGCAAGTGATCAAGTGAAAAAGTAGTTTATGGCTTTCGTCATGCAATCAACATATTAATATTAAAGCCCATCCTTGAGCTAATATATAAGTTTTAAAATCTTTACGATTAACAAGTAATACATTGCCAGCTTTAACCTGTAAAACAAAGCTGTTACCTAGATGTCATAACGTAATTTTTAATTATTTTTTTCGTGTCGCCTGTGTATTTTCAGCAAACCATTTCCGTTTAATCGCTTTTGTTCTTGCTAATTCAAGATTAGCCTCATACCATTTTTGTTTTGTATCTGCATGAGGATCAGGGTTAATATTTGCCTCATACCACTTAGATTGGTTCGCACGTGCCGCCTCTAAGTTAGCTTCATACCAATGTTTTTTGGTTTCACTATGTTTTTCATCACTAATTTCATACCAGTGTTTTTCTGTTTTATGTTGATCTAAATTAGCTTCATACCACTTTTTGTGACTCGCTCTCGCGGTTGCAAGATTAGCATCGTGCCATGCTTTTTTCACATCACTATAATGTTTGTTATTGGCTTCGTACCAAGGTGTACCCGTAGCTACTGTTTGTTGTTGATTAGCTTCATACCACTTATGGCGTGATGCTCTGGCAGATGCCACCGCTTTTTCAAGATTAGCCTCATACCACTTTTGTTTGGTATCAAGGTGTTTTCTTTGATTAGCTTCATACCATGGCGTACCACCAATATCAGCTGGGAACTGGTTAGCTTCATACCACTTTTTCTGACCTTCACGAGCCACTTCCGTATTTGCCGCAAACCATTTCTGTTTGATCGCTTTAGTTCTCGCTAACTCAAGGTTAGCTTCATACCAGTTTTGTTTTGTTGCAGAATGGGGATTGGAATTTAAATTAGCTTCATACCAGTGTTTATGGCTAGTACGTGCTGCTTCTAAATTAGCTTCGTACCAATGTTTTTTAGTGTCACTATGTTTCTCATCACTAATTTCATACCAATGTTTTTCTGTTTTATGCTGTTCTAAATTAGCTTCATACCAGTGTTTATGGCTCTCACGTGCTGTAGCTAAATTTGCTTCATACCAATGTTTCTTAGCACTATCTTTTTCAGCACTAATTTCATACCAATGCTTACGCACTGGTTGGGCAGCCAAGTTAGCTTCATACCATTTTTTACGTGTAGCCCTAACCGAGGCCACTGCAACTTCTAAATTAGCTTCATACCATTTTTTCTTGGTATCAAGGTGCTCTACTAAGTTGGCTTCATACCATGGTGTGCCAGTAACTTCAGCTGGATTTTCATTAGCTTCGTACCATTTTTTACGGCTTTTTCGAGCAGTTTCTAGATTGGCTTCAAACCACTTTACTTTTATATCCATTGTATTAGTCATGTTACTACCTCAAATCAACTAAACTGTTTGACTTGATAGTACAGCAGTTAAACATGATTTCACAAGAAAATAATTACTATTTCAGCTTAAAAATGACTGTATTTATTCAAAACAGTGTTTCTCCGCTTTTACCCTCTGAAGCATTGAAATCTGTTGTTTTACCTCTAAAATTCGGCGATTTTCTTTCTCATCAATTAAGGCTGAATACCCCAAATATGCCCACCCAAAATATTCACCAAGAATAGGCATGACATCCATTGTTATCATTGCCGTTGCCAGTTTATTAGCGCCATCGTCATAATAGTCTGGTTTATAGGTGTATTTATAGGGTTGCAAGTAACGAATGCTATTATCAATTTGCACACAGCTTTGCTGCCTTATTTGTGCTGTTGCTTCCACCACCGGTGGTTCAAAATATATGGGTTCAGTTGGAATAGGAGGCATGGGTACGGCTATAACAGGTGACATCACTGTCAATAGAACAGTGGCTGTAACATAGTTAGCTAATTTCATAGTTTCATTCTCCATTTTCGATCTATACCTTTACTATCGGCAACTCAACAGAAAACTCCACTCCCTGTTGCCAATTTTCTGCCCATACCTTGCCATCATGTTTGTCCGAAATCAATTTGACTATATACAAGCCTAAACCAAGGTGAGGTTGTGATTTATCAGCCATTGATTTTCTATTCGAAACCATCGGTTGAAAAATTTGTGACTCAAAAGCTACTGGTAATGCTTGCCCCCAATTTTTTACTTTCAATTGGCAATCAGTGGTACTGCGTTCAAGCTTTATTAAAATATCGCTGTCCTCATTATGAAAATCAACGGCATTGTTAATCAATTTATCAAGCATTTGTACGATCAACTCAGCAGAACCGTTAATCATGATCGATTCTGTAGGTGTTTCAATGACAAACTTACTATCCGGATAAATATCTTGATATACGGCGCTTAGTTCAATTATTAAGGCACGTATATCAAATGTAATTAACTCCGTATTTTGCACTGTTTGCTCTAAACGACTAGCTTCACTCATTCTAGCAACAATATCATTAATTCTTTCACTACCCGTTTTTGCTCTTTCAAGATATATTCGACCATCCTGAGTTATACATTCTTCGACATGTTCCAGTGATGTTTTAATTACCGCTATGGGTGTGCGTAATTCATGCGCTAAACGTGATGCTAATGCTTCTAAATAATGATTGTATAGACCAAGACGTTTAAATAACTGACCAAAATTCTGCCGTAACTCTCCCAGTTCATCGGCTTCATTATTTGCTAGGAAGTCTCCTAAAACACGGCCTTCTTGATTCACTGCCAGCGCAATATCTCGATTTAAACGTTTAATTCGAAAGGACAATCGACTCGCAAAACCAAACAAAACAATAACAACAATAGAAAATAAAATGAGTGACGTATTTAATAATCCTTTAACAGCCTGATTTTGTAGAACCAAAATAGTATTGGTATTTTTTTCAGCCACAACTGCACCAGCAATCAGACCATCAATAATCACTGGATGTGCTGCAACTAATGTTACCGCCCCTCCTTCGGCAGCCTGTCGTCGCTGTGTTGTTGCCTGACCACTTAAAGCAGCTTTAACCACTTGCCCAGTTAAAACTGAAGTTTCATGTGATACTGATTCATCATCAGAGACAGGCTGGGTTAAAAACAGTTGATATAACAAATCAGAAATTGTTTTTACTTCTGGTTCAGCAACCAGCACATCACCTTGTCCAGCCGATGCGAGCTTAAAATATTGCGTATCTAACAACCATAACCTCACCCCATCTTCTGCCATTTTAGTTAACAAGTCTGATAGCTGTGTCGAAGGTAAAAATAGCTGACTAAAAGATAAACTATCTCGGACATCACCTAAACCTGAGACCTGTAACTGTTGCTCTTTTTTATCTGCATCAATAATCGCTAATGCCAATTTATCCGTCATCATTGACGGTGGCAGCGATATTTCTACTCGATAGCCATATGCAGACATTTGCCAAGCGGCTTTAATTAAGGGCTCAGGTTTAATAATGACAGGATCACGATAAGGACCTATATATTCATAAGCATTCATTTTTCCCGGTGCACTGGCACTTAAGATATAACGATGGCTACGTTGCTTTTTGTCAACTAGCGCTAAAACCAAAGCATCGCCACCATGGCGCTGAAAACGTGTTGCATCACGATATACGATGGAATCATCTACCACATCGAGAAACAGTGTTAGCTGTTTTTTATGCTGAGCTAAAATATAACGAACTGATAAATCTTGAGGATCAATTAACTGCTGACCGGGTTTAAGCTGGTTATCAGCCGGCAATGTTTGCATTAATGATTGGTAGTTGAGCCATTCTTCGTTATAGCCATCAATCTGAATGGGGGTAGCAATCACCGCCACTTGGTTTTTTAATGATGTATTGCTACTTTCAATTAACTGTTCTCGCTGCCTAAAGCTATCGGGATACTGTTCGACTATTGCACCCGTTGCTTTTGCAATTGTAGCAACGGCCTGTGATTGCTGTTGTTGCAGTAAGTTTTCAACCGCTTGAATATAACTGATACCAAACCAAGGTAAAATCACTAAAACCAAAGAAACCAGTAATAGTTTGCTGCGTAACTTTAAGTTAGAAAAAGGCCAGATGGTCATTTAACTAGGTGAAACATCAAGCCAGCGATACCCTAAACCGTATACTGTTTCTATCGCTGAAAAGTCATCACTGACCTCTAAAAACTTTTTGCGAATTCGTTTGATATGTGAGCTGATGGTATCTTCATCAACATAAATATTAGCCGCCTGCATCAATTGTTCACGGGTTTTAACATGGCCGACATAACGAACCAAGGCATGAACTAACCAAAACTCGGTCACCGTTAATGTCACCGGCTGATTGCCATAACTCACTCGCATCCTAGCAACGTCTAGCTCTAAATTATCTTGAGTAATTAGATCTTCAGCAACAGCAGGGGTTTGCATTAACTCTAAACGTCTAAATAAGGCCGCAATGCGTGCTTGCAAATGACTCAAGCCGATATCTTTGGTTAGATAGTCATCTGCACCTAAACGAAAACCTGAAACCGTATCCAGTTCACTATCACGTGCGGTTAAAAAAATAATAGGCACTTTATCCGACATAGCACGTAATTCACGACATAGATCAAAGCCACCTTCAGGCTCATCGGCAAGGCCGATATCAATGATGGCTAAGTCAGGCAAACGTTGTTGAAAGGCTGACAGCGCAGGTTGACGTCTCTCATAAGTGTCTACTTCATAACCTTGTCGTCGTAATGCTTCAGCATAATTATCTCTAATTGCTGGTTCGTCTTCGACTATTGCAATTCTGCGTCCCATGTCTCGAATTCCTTTATGCCTTTTTTCTGCCACATTCTATCGTCACATTGCCTTAATCGCGACCTTTTATCTCCAAAAACATGCGCTTTAATAGCTATACCCAATTAACCCAAGGATGCAGTTTTCAGAGCTTAGCTAGCATGTCAGGACAAGGCGAAATGCATTGGGAATGATAGACCATTTGCAATGCATTGTAACGCAGTACTGGCTTGCTAGATAAGCTCCCGAAGGGCAAAACGAGAAACGCACACCTTCTTCGTTATAAAGCCTCGAATTAAATTATTAATACTTCGGCTTTATACCTTGAATATGCACATTTCTCGCCCTGCTGAACTCTGCATTCTCGGGTTATTTGGGTATAAAACTCGGCGCAGAAAGGGATTTCCTCTGGTCATGGATGACTCGCTGATTCACTTAACTTAGGAGAATAAAATGAATACAAAACTGATTGCTATTGCCTTTTTATTAGTAAGTAGTACACCGTTAATGGCAGAAAATATCAATAAAAAAACATCACATCATGAAACCACTGGTGCCGGCATTGGTTTGCTAGCGGGATCTCTGATCGGAGGGCCAATTGGTGCCATTATTGGCGGCTCAATGGGTGTAATGAATGGCCACCATCAAACTCAAGCAGAAACCATTAAAGAACAGCAACAACGTCTCGCATCACAAAAAGACAGTATTAATCACCTCGAACAAGAATTAAGTCAAATCACCCTAAATTTAACCGAAGCAGAAAAAACGGTTGAACAATTAATGACTAAAAAAGAGCAAACACAAAATCAACACGGTGATGTATTAGCTCAATTTTCCGAGAGCTATCAATTTGATATCTATTTTTTAACTAATAGCAGTGACGTTCACCCTCAAGCCCAACAAGGATTAAGAAAACTGGCCAAGTTATTACAAGAACATCCACAACTACAGGCAAACCTTGAGGCTCATAGTGATTGGCGTGGTAGCAATGATGATAACTGCTTATTAGCTAAACAGCGTCTAGCCCAAGTCAATAACACGCTAACTCAAACAGGTGTTAATCCTAGCCAATTATTAGCCACCAATTATGGCGAAAATCAAAACTACGATACTTCATCATGGGATGAAAGCTTATTTTATGACCGCCGTGTGACCATTTCTCTTACATATTTTGCCGATTAGATTTTCAGCGGGCTTTAGGGCCTGCTGACCTTTCATATTTATCATTGCTGGCGGCTATTTTACCATCCAGCAAGGCGGAAGAAACGTAATATAGTTGTCTATATAAGTGACTGACAATGCAGCTGGGTGGGAAAATAGCCCCAGCCCTTCGGGTTGAGGCTGAAAAAACCTCACTCGGCGTTACTCATCATTCATTTAGAACAACTAAACGTCACTCTTCGCGCCTTGATTGAGGTTTTTTCAGTCCCAACAATGGCAAATATGAAAGGTCAACAGGTCCTAATCAGCATCTTCGGGTGCTGACTCTTTTTCATGTTTATGGACTTCTTCCCACAACCGTATACGTGCATCAACAGCCTCATTAAATGAACCTTTAGGGTAATGACCCTTTTTATCTGGCTCACCTACTTTCATACCAGTTAATAATGCTAACGCTTGCTCAACGGTGTCAACAGCATAAATATGAAAGCTACCTTTGGTAACCGCATCAATCACATCTTGCCTTAACATCAAGTGTTGCACGTTACTCCGAGGAATAATGACTCCTTGGCCTTTTGATTTTTCTAAACGTTGGCAAACATCAAAAAAACCTTCCACTTTTTCATTTACACCGCCAATTGCTTGGGCTTCACCGTGCTGATTCATCGAACCGGTGATTGCCAAAGCTTGATTAATTGGCTTTTCAGCAATAGCTGATAACAAAGCACATAATTCGGCCAAGGTGGCACTATCGCCATCAACCTCACCGTAACTTTGCTCAAACACCAAACTGGCCGCCATTGATAGTGGTTTATTTTTCGCATAGGTTTTGCCTAAATAACCACTTAGAATCAATACACCTTTACTATGAATATTTCCGCCTAATTCAACTTCACGTTCAATATCTAAAATTTCACCATCACCAAAACGACAATTTGCAGTTAAACGTGAAGGTTGAGCAAAATGAAAACCACCGACAGTTAATACAGATAACGCATTTACCTGACCTATCTTCTGACCACTGACTGTTATTTGGGTGATATTTCGTTCAATTTGCTGGTAAAACTGACCACGCATACGATCCACACGTTGTTCACGTGCACTTAACGCTTGTTGAACATGCTCTTGTTTTACTAATTTAGCACTATCTTTTTTAGCCCAATATACCGATTCTCGCAGCAAATCTGTCATATCACCTTGATGCAAAGAAAACATCTCAGCATCTTCTATGGTTCTCGCACCATGTTCGATAACTCTAGCAACAGCTTGCTTTTCTAGATGCAATAAATCCTCTTTATGCACCGTACTGGCAATTAATCGTGCATAAAGTTGCTGATTTTCAGTTGTTCTTTCCATATGTTCTTCAAAATCTGCTGCCACTTTAAATAGCTCAGCAAACTCAGGATCTAATTCATACAGTTGATAATATAAATGACGGTCACCCAATAAAATTACTTTTAAATCTAAGGGAATGGATTCGGGTTCTAAAGAAACCGTCGCCACCAAACTATACATACGCTCTAAGGTATCGAACTGTACTTCTTTTGCCTGCAAAGCTCTTTTTAAGCCCTCCCAAGCAAAGGGTTGCATTAATAATTGCTCAGCATCAAGAATCAGGTATCCACCATTAGCCTTATGCAAAGCCCCCGCTTTAATTAAACTAAAGTCAGTGATCAACGCGCCCATCATCGCCATGTTTTCCACACAACCTAATAAGCTTTGATGATTAGGCAGGCTTTCATACACAATTGGGGCGCCAGAAACAGTACTATTATCAACAATTAAATTGATTTGATATCGTTTTAATAACGAATCATCTAAACCTAAACTCGCCTCCTCTGTATTCTCTTGAGGAGACGTAGTGAATACCTCGATATTGTCGCGAATATCATCCTGCATCGCATCGAAATACACCTGCAATTGTGGCGAACTGGGATAAGCATGTTTTAGTTGGTTAATTTGGCGACTAATGACTTCAACTGTTACTTCGGCATTTAAGTCTGATATTTTTTTTAAATTATCGCGTTCCCATTCACGCAATTCCAGTAAGTTGTGTTGCATATCTTCATGCAAAGACGCGATAGCAAGTTCTGTTTCTTCTTGTTGATCAAGAGGTAGTTGCTCAAACTCATCACTGGTCATCGCTTCACCATCACGCTTTGCTGCAAAGGCATAACTACCATCTTGCAAACGTAATAACACAACACCATGTTTATCAGCTTCTATTTGTAAGGCACCAAATAATCGCACACGGTGTTTTCTGGCTGATTCTTCTATTGCCCTTATTCGGCCTCGATAATATTCATCATCTAAAGCATGTGGCAGATCTTCTTCTAGATGTTGGACCACATCTTCAATATCATGCCGAAGCTGTTTTCCTTGTCCTGCAGGCACCGAGACTGCCCAAGGTTTTTGAGGATCAATAAAATTGTGCAGGTACATCCAATCTCTGGCTTGAGGTCGATGTTTTATATGTTCATCTAAAAAACGTTTGACTAAGGTATATTTGCCTGAGCCGGTGGGCCCCATGACATAAAGATTATATCCATCCCCTTCTATATTCACCCCAAAGTCAACTGCCTCAAGTGCTCGTGACTGACCAATCATCGTCGGTAAGGTATCTAGTTCTGAGGTTGATGCAAAGTTGAATTGATCTAGGGAACAATACTGATATAAATCATCTGCACGTAACTGAGTGGATTTCACCATAATTTTCTCTAGCCTAATAGGTATTTTTCCCTTAGGATAACCCATAGCTATAAACAACTGTGATTTTCATTTAGGTGGAGCAGAAGCAATGGCCGAACACGAAGAAAAGCGTGATTTTGTTAGAATGAACATTGAAACACAAGTCACTTATTCTATTAAGGGTGAAGAGTCCTCCCACCATGGTATTAGCGGCGATCTGAGTGCAACTGGTTTGCATATGATTACCGATTACAAACCAGCAGAAAATGACATCGTTTCTATTGTGATGAATCCTAGCGGAGATCGTTTACCGCCCTTTGTTGCAGAGGGAAAGGTTATCCGTGTTGCCCCTGATGAAAACAACGCTAATAACTTTCATGTTTCTATTGAGCTAACAAAAACCTCATAAACATAAAAGTAAGTTATCGTTAAAGCCAAAAACTACTTTTGGTCATTGCTTTCGACATCAAACCCATCATCAGTTTCACTGGTTTAGGCAAATCTGCACCGCCAGCTTCTAATGCAATAGTGCCATGATGCAATTCGTCTATTTTCATTTGCTCAAGCACCGCACGGCTTTTTAAATCTGTCAGACTCATTTGTTGCAAATGTTCATCCAAATGTTGAACAACTTGCTTTTCAGTTTCAGCAACAAATCCTAAACTCCATTTATCACCAATTTTTCCTGCCACAGCACCCATCGCAAACGAACCTGCATACCATAAAGGGTTAAAAACACTGGTATGGCCACCAAAGTGCTGCACCCGTTGCTGACACCATACTAAATGATCATTTTCTTCCAGCGCCGCCTGATTCATCGCTTGTTTAACTTCTGGCAATTTTGCCGTTAAGGCCTGCCCTTGATATAAGGCTTGTGCCGATACTTCACCAGAATGATTGACCCGCATAAGTCGAGTGGATAAAAGTTGTTCTGTCGGTGTCAATTCAGCTTCAGCAATACCCGCTCCTGGCATCTTTCTATCTGTTGTTTCAGGATTACCAATGACCGTTTTTAATGCCTTGTCACATTCAATGATGAATTTATCAAAAACACTGTGTTGTCTTATGCTCATAATTATTGCCACATATTAAAATAATTCCACATCTGTCGTACCAACGGGTTCAGGAATCGTCAGTAAACCCTGTTTAACTAAGTGATGATAACTTTGCGTTTGGTTTCGACCGTTATTCTTAGCATAATACAATGCACCATCTGCTTCGCCAATAACATCTGAAGGTGTTTGTTGAATTGTTATTTCAACAAAGCCAATACTGCTCGTAATTTGGCCAACTTGAGGAAAATCATGTTGTGCCACAATCTTACGTAAACGCTCAAATGCATTCATTGCATCTTGTTCTGTTGTTGCTTTTAGTAAAACAACAAACTCTTCACCACCATAACGATAAACCAAATCATCATCACGAATACAACCCGATGTCATTAAGCGCGAGGTCAAAATAAGAACTTCATCTCCATATAAATGGCCGAAATTATCATTAATCAATTTAAAATGGTCAATATCAATAATACCCAACCAATTTCGAGGTTTACCAGCATGGCGTCTAGCATCATTGGCATGTACATCAAATAAATCATCACTGCCTTTTAGTAAGATTTTCGTGATTTCATCATCTAATGTTTCTCGGTTAAATAAACCGGTTAATTTATCTTTCTGGGTTTTTTCAATTAGCGCCACATGATTGGCATAGACCTTAAAAATACCGTGTACTGTTTTTTGTTCTTGTATTGTGGGTTTTTGGCAGCTTTGCACCAAAATCAGAAATATCTCATTGTGGGCATCAAAGCTAGGGTAGATGATTTGCCAACCAGAATCATCTGAGTTGGCGATCGATTCACTTTCACGATGTTGTGATATGGATTCGAAGGCAGCAGCTAATTCATTAGAAACCTGGTGAGGATCTTCCTCATTTTTAGACGAAGAGATAACCCCATTAGCTGAAAAGGCTAATAAAGAAATCTCATGTTTTTCACCTGTTTTTTGAACTTTAAACAGACGAATATTGTTGGTAGGAATCAACGCATTGACAGCCAGCAATAGGCTTTTCTCTAACCCATCTTTTTCAGTATGGCTGGTAATATTGATGATGCTATCAATAACCGTAATCGCATTATAGTTATTATGTTTCATTTGATTCTTACAATAATATATAAAGTAACTTCACTCCATCCCTAGTAGCCCCTTGCTAAACAAGGGTTAAGTCTTATTTAGCCAGTATCACTCTATAAGTAGATTATTTTGCTTGCTCCTCAAAAAAGCGCTCTAAGGTTTCGGCCAGTTCCCGTGGTTGAAATTTAGGCACGTAAGCATCGGCACCTACACCTTTACCCATACTTTGATTTGCCGCAGCCGTTAATGAGGAATGCATAATCACCGGTAAATGTTGTAACCGTGGATCAGCTTTGATTTTCTGCGTTAGTACATAACCATCCATTTCGGGCATTTCAACATCTGTTAACACGGCTTGAATTTCAGTCGTGATATCACGCTCATCTAATTCACACTTTGTAGCCATTTTATCTAACAAGGCCCACGCTTCAGCCCCATTTACACAGGCTATGTGATTGACACCCATATGGTCTAAAGCCTGAACAACTTGTTTACGAGCAATCGCTGAGTCATCTGCAAATAAAATAGTGCGGGGGGTTGATTGATCAACTTTCTTGATGCCATCAAAGGCAGATTCATCATAAAATCCACCAGCATCTGCAAGCACTTTTTCCACATCCATAATCATCACTAAACGCTTGTCTGGTAACTCGGATACTGCAGTGACCAAACCGCCCATGCGACTAGAGATAAGGGGTGGTGGGGCTTTTACTTGTTCCCAGTTAAGACGTTGAATCGTATCAACGGCACTCACCAAAAAACCCTGAACAAGCGTATTGTATTCAGTGATCATCAAAATTCTAGGTTCATCATTTGATTGTAGATTACAAAATTTTTGCAAGTTTATAATCGGCACCATATCGCCACGTAAACTGACAAAGCCTTCTACACCATCCGCCATTTCAGGAGCACTGGTAATTTCAGGCATATTAAGTACTTCACGCACTTTAAATACATTGATGCCAAAAACTTCGTCTCGTCCTGTCCCGTCATTGGTGCCTAGGCTGAATAATAGGACCTCCAGATGGTTAGTACCCGCAAGTTGCGTACGTTCATCAATCGAATCTATAAATGTAGCCATGATTATCTTCTCTAAATTTATATGTAAGTTAAGGCATATAGCTAATATACCTTATTTAACGGCAAAACGACGACAGTCTATGCCCCTCTTTTCACCTTTATCGGCAAGAATTGCCTCAGCTCAATATTCATCAACACCTTAAGAACTCAAATCTACTATCTAGATACGAATCCACAGTTTTAAAAAGCAAAATTTAAGCCGTTTTTTGATCTCGTAAATGACAAAGCGCTAACACTATAAATAAAATGGCTTTCACCGTTCCATTTGGAAAATTGTACTCGCTTTGTTTAAAGCGGTTAAACTTAGGCCTAAATTAAAAATTATCCAGTGTTCACAAGCAATATATTAAAGCTTGCACAAAATAGTTATTCACTAAAACTAATACTATTAATTAAGCACTATTTTTAACTATTCAACAAAAAACTGCAGCCTACCGACTGAGAACACAACTGTTAATGACAAATAAAAACAAACAAGATCCTTATTCAACACGTGAATCGGATAAATATGATAACCCTATCCCAAGCCGTGAATTTATTTTAGAAATTCTCAAGCAAAATAATCGCCCATTGACGCGGCGTAATATCAGTAAACTTCTCGGCATTAAAGGCGAAGAACAAACGGAAGCATTGCGACGTAGACTCCGGGCTATGGAACGCGACGGTCAGTTATTACGTAATCGAAAAAATGCTTACGGTATCGTCTCGAAAATGAATCTGATTACTGGAAGAGTCATTGGCCATCCTGATGGTTATGGTTTTTTAAGTCCTGACGAAAGCGGCGATGATCTGTTTCTTAGTCAACGTGATATGCAAGTTGTTTTGCATGGCGATCGCGCTGTTGCTAGAGTCACCGGCATTGATCGTCGAGGCCGTAAAGAAGGTGCTATTGTTGATGTTTTACAGCGTGGTAATCAACGTATTGTCGGCAGAGTCTTAGCTGATGCTGGCATCTATTATCTGATCCCAACTAATCGTCGCATTAGTCAAGATATCTTAATTCCTCCTGAAGGTTTGATGGACGCAGAAAACGGGCAAATCGTTGAAATCGAAATCACCGAACAACCAAACCGCCATCGCTCACCATTAGGAAAAGTAGTCACTGTATTGGGTGACCATTTAGCACCAGGTATGGAAATCGACATTGCATTACGTGATTTTGAATTACCTCACACGTGGTCTGTCAAAGCGGTCGAACAAGCAGAAGCCTTAGGCGGTGAAATTCCTGATTCGGCTATTAAGGGCCGCTTAGATTTACGATCTCTACCTCTCGTCACTATTGACGGTGAAGATGCGCGTGACTTTGATGATGCTGTTTTTGCCGAACAATTAAAATCAGGTTCATGGCGTTTATGGGTCGCTATTGCCGATGTATCAAGTTATGTTGAACCAAATAGTCCTTTGGATGACGACGCACAAGAACGTGGTACTTCAGTCTACTTCCCTAGCCAAGTTATTCCGATGTTACCTGAAGCACTATCAAATGGTTTGTGTTCATTAAACCCGGCAGTTGATCGTTTGTGCATGGTCTGTGAAATGGTCATTAATACCGAAGGTGAAACCGAATCGTACCAGTTCCATGAAGCGGTCATGAATTCGAAAGCAAGGCTAACTTATAATGACGTAGCCGCCATGCTGGTTGATCACAATGATGAGCTTCGTGAAAAATATACCGCCGTATTACCTGGTTTGGAAACGATGTATGACTTATATAAGGTTATGCTGAAATCCCGAGGTAACCGTGGCGCGATTGACTTTGAAATGACTGAAACGCAGTTTATTTTTGATGATAATCGTAAAATAAAGTCCATCGAACCTCGTGAACGAAATGATGCTCATCGCCTAATTGAAGAGTTCATGGTCGCGGCCAATGTATCTGCTGCTAAATTCTTATTGCAAAACAAACTGCCCGCTTTATATCGTGTTCATGAAACACCTTCTGATGAAAAATTATCAAACTTAAGAGAGTTTCTTGGTGAATTAGGTCTAGTGTTAGGCGGCGGTGATGAACCTCAACCAGCACATTATGCCTCTCTACTTAATACTGCTCGGAAACGTCCTGATGGTCATTTATTACAAACCGTCATGTTACGTAGCCTGAAACAAGCTATTTATACCCCTGATAATGTGGGTCACTTTGGTTTAGCGTTAGATGCTTATGCTCATTTCACCTCACCAATTAGACGCTACCCCGATTTATTAGTTCATCGAGCCATTCGTCATCTTATTAGCGGTAGCAAAAAAGCAACTTGGCGTTATTCTAATGAAGAAATGGTACAACTAGGTGAACATTGCTCCATGACCAGCCGACGTGCAGATGAAGCTACTCGTGATGTCAGTGATTGGTTGAAATGTGAGTTTATGCAAGACCGTGTTGGTGAAGTATATGAAGGTAATATCAGCGGTGTCACCGGTTTTGGGCTGTTTATCGAACTCAGTGAAATATATATTGAAGGCTTAGTTCACGTTACCTCTTTAAGCAATGATTATTATCAATTTGATGCTACTGGCCACCGATTAACAGGCGAACGTAGTCGTAAGGTTTATCGACTTGGCGATAAAGTAAACGTCAAAGTAGTTCGTGTCGATCTTGATGAGAAAAAAATCGACTTAGAAATTGTATAAATAAACAGATTTTCCTTGACCAGAAAAATAAAGGCAGTAGAATTGTCGGCTTTCCAAATGAAAATGGAACAGCAGTTAATAATAAACTGTCATTATCTGTTCATTATGGTGAGTGTAGCTCAGTTGGTAGAGTCCCGGATTGTGATTCCGGCTGTCGTGGGTTCGAGCCCCATCACTCACCCCATTTATTGATCCCGCCCCAAAAAACATACCTACTTTTGTAGGTTTTTTTATGGATGATGCTTATACATTTACTTACATATACCGCACGAAAATTAATGGTAGAAATGGCACTTAACTAACAAGTCACTTAACATTCGTACTTTGTTACAGATCGATTAAATATAGTCATATGCGATAAGCCAGCCCGAAAAATCACCAATAAAACTATTCTTGAATCGATTGCTTTTAAAAAGTTTTGGCCAAACAGAGAAAAAGCTATCGTAAAGTTAGCACGATATAAAACTGAAATTAATCAAATGAAATAGAGCATCAGACATTAAGCATAAAGTTTTTCTTTCCATTTATGAAAAATAAAAGACATAAATAATCGGATAATTTACTTGCTATGGCTAAAAAGCATCCGTATAATTCGCTTCTTGATTTGCCGGTATAGCTCAGTTGGTAGAGCAGCTGATTTGTAATCAGCGGGTCGTAGGTTCAAGTCCTATTACCGGCTCCAGATATTAAAGCCTAAGTGTTTTCACTTAGGCTTTTTTATTTTTAGACCTAGCTAAATACGATAGAAGTGGCATACTTAATCTTATAGTTTGAATTACATGAGACATTTATAAATCAATGACCATGAGCAAAACACCTTCGGCCAATAAAGCCTCTATCTATACTGAAGAAGTCGGTAGTGATGCCGAATATCCCCGCATAACTCCAGATAGACGCGATCATGATCGCCGTCTTTCTAAACCACAATTACTAAGCAGTAATACAATACGATCACTACGACGATTAGATGACAATGCACCGCTCATTCTTAGAATTTCTTGCCGCCGGCAGAATGCTCGACGAAATTCTAAACCAAAACCTTTCAGCCTGCTTGAGGCTGACAATCTCCGTAAAAATAACTAGTCAAAAACTCACTTTCAAACTAAAAGAGAAGATAGTCATCTTCCACTAGAGACTTTGCTTCAGATCTGGCACCTTGATCTTTTTGTGTTACTCTTAACTATTAAAAGCTAATTAAGTAACAAGTAAAAGTTCGAACATAAAAGTTTCTTTTTTAATGTTTATTTGATAGTTAACCGCACAGCAGCTGTAATACTTCGTATTTTCTAAGCTAGTGCTTGAAAATGACACCTTGATATGGAAAATCATAGTAATAAAATTGAAAGTATCGATTTAATAGCCGAACAAAATCAACAAGAAAAACTGGCATTAAGCGCTGTATTTCAAGTCTTACCTGATCTGTTTTTCTTAATAGATCCTAATGGTTTCATTCTCGAATACCACGGACAAAACTCATCCGGTTTATTTATTACCGAACAAGAAATCATTGGCAAGAAAATACAAACCGTCCTAGTAGAACCAGCAGCTAAGCAATTCCACGAAAACATACTCCTCGTTAAAAAATCGACTGATTTTATTAGCTTCGATTACGCTCTTAATATAGCTGGCGGTTCCAAACAGTTTGAAGCTCACCTAACTCAATTACCAGACAATCACAATATTGTTGCTGTCGTACGCGATATTAGCAATCGCAAACAAAATGAAATCTTTTTGGCTGAACAGTCAATGGAACTGGCATTAATAAGCAAGCAATTACTATCCAGTAATAAAAACTTGCTTGAAGCTCAACAAAAAATTATTCAAAGTGAAGATAATTACAGCAAATTATTTAATTTATCTCGAGATGGTTATGTCATTAATAAGGGATCAGGCGAGTTAATTAATCCAAACCCAGCGTACGCAAAGATGCTTGGCTACGACAGGGATGAACTGTTTAAACTCTCATGGCGAGATATCACTCCCGAAGCTTGGTTGAAATGGGAGATAGAAACTTATGGAGCCCAACTGATAGATCGAGGTTTTACCGACTTATATGAAAAAGAATATATCCGCAAAGACGGCACAATATTTCCTGTTCAAGTTCAAGCATTCCTATTAAACAAACCAGAAAAGATTGAAGATGCATTGATTGCAGCATTTGTCAGAGACATTAGCGATCGAAAAAAAGCGGAAAATGAACTTAAAAAGCTTTCACGAGCGGTTGATTCAAGCTCTTCGGGCGTCATTATTACCGATCACTTAGGCAATATAGAGTATGTAAACCCTAAATTTACCGACATTACGGGTTATGAAAAAATAGAGGTTATCGGTAAAAATCCAAATATTTTACAATCAGGTGAGAACCCTGATTCTCTATACGATGACTTATGGCAAACAATAACGTCTGGAAAAGAATGGAAAGGCGAATTTCATAACTTGAAAAAGGATGGCAGCTACTATTGGGCCCGAAACTCGATATCTGGCGTTAAAGATGTAGATGGTGGTGAGATTAGTCATTTTATTTGTATTCAAGACGATGTAACTCATGAGTATGAGCTTTCAGAAAAGCTCAGTTACCAAGCCTCTCACGATGTTTTAACTGGATTAATAAATCGCCATGAATTTGAACGTAGAGTAGAGCGTTTATTAGCAACCTTAAAACATGAATCTGGTGTTCATGCTCTTTGTTTTATGGATTTAGATCAATTCAAAGTTGTTAATGATACTTGTGGTCATGGTGCTGGTGATGAGTTATTACGTCAGCTGAGTACTTTATTACAAAATACCGTACGACACAGGGATACACTCGCTCGCTTGGGCGGCGACGAATTTGGAATATTAATGGAACATTGCTCTCTGGATGATGCCCATCGAGTAGCCACGTCCATTCTTCAAGCGGTACAAGATTTTCAATTCTCTTGGGATGACTATAGCTTTAAACTAGGCATGAGTATTGGTTTAGTGTCGATTAATGAAACAAGTCCCAACTTGATGGAGCTACTAAAACATGCTGACGCAGCTTGTTATGTAGCTAAAGATAATGGACGAAACCGCATTCATGTTCATGATATTGAAGACTCCGAGATTGCTCACCGCCACGGTGAAATGCAATGGGTAACACGAATAAATAAAGCTTTATTAGAAAACCGTTTTTGCCTTTATGCCCAAGCTATTGTTCCACTTCACGACAGTGATGCTAAACATTATGAGTTCTTAATCAGAATGATTGATGAACAAGGTAATACAATCCCGCCTGGTGCATTTTTGCCTTCGGCCGAACGATATAATCTCATCACTAAAATAGACTATTGGGTTATTGAAGCAGTCTTTGACTTATTAGAAAATAATCCTGTGTTTCTTAAACAAGTAGATTTTTGCTCGATTAACTTATCTGGCCAATCTTTAACCGATATGAGTTTTCAAAACCATGTTGTTGAAAAGTTTACTCATACCAATATTCCCCCAGGGAAAATTTGCTTTGAAATTACTGAAACAGCGGCTATTACGAATCTAAGTACCGCGAGTTTATTTATTGCAAAAATGAAAGTATTAGGCTGTCAATTTGCTTTGGATGATTTTGGCAGTGGCCTCTCTTCTTTTGGTTATCTAAAGAATCTGACTGTCGACTTCTTGAAAATTGATGGCATGTTTGTTAAAAACATTGTTGATGATCCCATTGATCGTGCTATGGTCAAATCTATTAATGAAATAGGTCAAGTAATGGGTATGAAAACCATTGCAGAATTTGTGGAAAATGATGAGATTCAAGACATTCTGCATGATATCGGCGTTAACTTTGCTCAAGGATATGGTGTTGGCAAACCTATTCCATCTCAAGATCTATTATTGCTTAGATAATTAACCTCATTTTACCTCTACATAAACACTGCTGGAGAAGAAAATGTGCATACACGATCATAAAACACCTATTAATTTAGGTTTTACTGAACAAGAAATTCATGCTGGCACACATATCTGTTTTATTTATAATAACGAAGCTGAACGTCGAGACATCACGGTGAAATTTCTAGCTTCGGCTTTTCACGATAATGAAAAAGTTGTTTTTTTTGCCGACAAGTGGAACACCACAGAATTAAAACAACAACTCTCTGAGGAAGGTGTCGATGTTGCTTTAGCTGAAGAATCTGGCGAATTAACAATTTCTGATGTATCTGCAGCTTATTTTCCGAATGGTTCATTTAGCGCAGAAGAAATGTGGCAAAGATTAAGCTCAGCCTATGATGACAGTATTGAAAGTGGCTATAAAGGGTGGCGAGGCGCGGGAGAAATGACTTGGGCACTTAGAGATGTTGCAGGCAGTGACCAGTTGATTAAATATGAGTCTGGTCTAAATAACGAGATGAAAACTCGACCTTATACCGTTTTTTGTCAATATGATGCTAATTTATTCAGTGGTGCCATGTTATTGGAAGTATTACGCGTCCATCCCTATATGATTGCCAAAGGCAAAGTCGTTGACAACCCTCACTATGAGGAAAACTTAAATCAAGACCGTCAAGCGATGGCTTAACAACTCAGCCATTATGAAACAACACGTCTAAAGTTGACTGTATAAGTAAATCAGAACTAAATTTGTCAGCAACAAAATGACTGATAACGATCGCCAGAAAGCGACCGGGTTTCGCTCCATCAATGGCAAACTTTCTTCTTTTAAATACACAGAGTTTGGTTTGCGTAAATCGCTCTCTAATTCAGATAACTTTTCATAACGATTTTCCGGATTAACCTGCACCGCAGTACGAATTGCTTTATCAACCCAGTGTGGAATATCACCAACATGATTACTAATAGGATTGTATTTTAAGCGTCTGACGGATGCCTGATCAGATGATCGAGAAAGCGCCGTGCCATAAGGCAACTTATTGGTGATCATTTCATAAATGATGCAACCCAAAGAAAACATATCAGATTGTGTTGTGCCTGAATCACCTAAAAGATATTCCGGCGCCGTGTAATTTTTGGTGCCTAATAGTTCATTACGCTCAACCGGTGTTGAAATATCGGCGATCCCGGCAATTTTAGTCGAACCAAAATCGACTAGTTTCACTAAACCTTCAGCGGTGATCATAATGTTGCCCGGTTTAATGTCCTGATGCAGCATATCCATACGATGAAAAGCTCGCAGTCCTGAGATGGTTTGAGAGACAATATTTCTAATCACCGTCAGATCTGGAGTGGTTTGATCTGTCATCCATTGTTCTAAGGTTTGACCTTCTATATATTCCATTACGTAATACATAAAATGACGAGGCCGTTGTTGTTCTATGGTTCTAATAACATGAGGGCTATCAATTCGCCGTCCTATCCACTCTTCTAATTGAAAACGCTCTAGATAAGCGGGATCATCTTCAAAGTTGACTGACGGTGTTTTGAGCACCACCTTTTCGTCAGTATCACTATCCACGGCAAGATATAACTGGCTGGTTGAACTCGCATGCAATTCTCGGGTTATACGATAACCATCCAAAATTACCCCTTCATAAAGTTCAGGAGGAAAAGGTAAAGCGGTTAACTGAGAAAAAACTTCATCGGCATCTTGTGATGGTAACTCAGTCACTTTAATCAACTGACAACTCACGTTATCAGCACTTTTCATTTCTAGTGATTGGTCAACAATATTTTCACATAATGTATCGAGATCTAGCTCAGTAGATTGCAAAATATTAGCAATCTTTTTATCTGAGAGGTAATCATGAACACCATCTGTGGTAATCAAAAATAAGTCACCAACATCAACCGTCAAGGACTTATAATCAATATCCAAGCGATAATCCACGCCCATGGCACGAGCAAGGTATTCTTTTTCACCCGGTATTTGAATACGGTGATCCGTCGTTAATTGTTCGAGGTTTTTGCCCCGTAGCAAATATATGCGAGTATCACCCACATGGAAAAGATGGGCCGTTGTAGATTTGAGCACTAACGCAGAAAAAGTACTAACTAAACCTCGTTCACTGTCACGGTATTGACTGCTTTGACTATATAACCAATTATTAATGGCTGTTAAGACTTTGCCACCAGATTTTTTTACTGACCATGAATCAGGCGTGCTGAAATAATCATCTAAGAAACCAGTAACACAACACTGGCTAGCTTGTTTCGCTTCTGCACTACTGCTCACGCCATCCGCTAAAGCACAAGCAATACCCTTTCCAGCCAACAAATTAATATTGTCAGGGATCATATGGCCTAAGGAATCCTGGTTTTCTTCCTTTATGCCTTTTGTAGAATAGGCACCTATATTAACTTTAAGTTTAGCGGTCACTTATCCCCCCTGAAAACAAAACAACTCACTCGTAAAAGAGTGAGTTGTTGTAGTTTAGCTTAATCCCAATGGTTTAATGCACATCAATCATTTGCACAGTACCGTCGGGTAAAATTTCAGCCATTTGGCCTGATGGTTCATCCATAAACTGTACGGCAATCAAAGTCAGTACCGCTGTTGCAGCAATCACCCAAAAGAAAGTTTGTGTAGCCACGAAGGACAACACTGTTAAGAATAATAAAGCACCGATATTGCCGTATGCACCTGTCATACCTGCGATTTGTCCCGTTAAACGACGTTGCACTAAAGGCACCACAGCAAAGACAGCACCACAACCTGCGTTTACAAAAAATGCACATGCCATTGTAGCTAAAACCGCTAATGCAATTGGCCATTCTGAAGTAATAAAACTCAACACAAAATAACCTACAGCTATTCCGGCCATGCAAATTGTCAATGCCATTTTTCGTCCAATTCGATCACTGAGTAAACCACCCCATGGTCGTGAAATTAAATTCATAAAAGCAAAACCAGAAGCCATAAGACCCGCTTGCACTACAGTGACATCAAAAGTATGACTAAAGAACAATGGCAACATTGATACAACGGCTAGCTCAGAACCAAATGATGCGAAATATGCAATATTTAATACCGCTACTTGTTTGAATTTATATTGATGAATTTTAGGTACCGGTTTCACAAAGATATCTTTATTAACTTGATAGATGTGATAAACCTGATAAAAATACAAGGCAATCAGACCGATATAAATAGCCTGAGTTGTGCTTGCGGCTAACAAACCCACGCCTAGTGGTGATAGCTTCCATGCTAATAATGCCAAAGCGGCATACATCGGAATATTCATCAACAAATATAAAACAAAATCACCTTTGCTAGTAACTTCAATGCCACCTGATTTTTTTGGTTTGAAGTAGGTTGATCCCTTTGGTGTATCCGAAACATTAAAGTAAAAGATAAAGGCATAAACTAAAGCGAGAACACCGGTCAAAGCAATCGCGTAACGCCAGCCCTCGTCTCCGCCAATCATTAATGCAAGTGTTGGCAAACTCACTGCTGCTGCTGCTGCACCAAAGTTACCCCAACCTCCATAAATACCTTCTGCTAAACCAACTTGTTTAGGGGGAAACCATTCTGAAATCAGACGAATACCGATAACAAATCCAGCACCAACAAAGCCCAGTAAAAATCGGGCAGCAGCCAACTGCTCAAAGCTGTCTGCAAAGGCAAAAAAGAAACAGAGAACACTCGATATTCCTAATAACATCGGGAACATTATTTTAGAACCGAGTTTATCCACTAACATCCCAACAACAATTCGGGCAGGAATGGTCAACGCGACATTCAAAATCAAAATTGTTTTGATTTGCTGATCTGTTAACCCCAAGGTTTCTTGAATAGCAATCAATAAAGGAGCATGGTTAAACCAGATAACAAAACTTATAAAAAAAGCCATCCAACTTAGGTGCAAAATACGTGTATTGCCACTAAATGATAATAGCTTTATTTTTTGTGCAGACATATTAAGGTGTTCTCGTAAGCGCTTCTACCAACATTGGTGTCCATCACATTGCTGGAATCATGCCAAATAGTAAGAAGCTGTTTAATAAAGAAAAATCGCCGTATTCAATAAAACACAAGCACCATGTTATCGCAAAATATTAAATTAATGCACTATGACAGTGCAGTTTTATATTTTTCTTTTTAACTGGTCCAGTTTTTAATGTTTATAACACAGGAATATCAAGCCAAAACAAGGTGCCAACGACTTTATGTCGATAGTCGATCTTCATCGCAAGCATGTCACAAATAAGTTTGGCTTTAGCTAACCCCAAACCCAAACCAAGTTTGTCTGAATTTGCCATACGTAATCTAGCAAAAGGGTTAAATACTTCATTATGTCGATCGTAATTGATGCCATAACCTGTATCATCGACACTGATCCTCACTGTATTTTTGTCTTTTTTTTCAATCTTAACAATGACATGACCACCGTCATAATTATAAACAATGGCATTGTCTAAAATTATTTTCAGTACTTCACCTAACAGCTCTGGATCAGACTGTATTGTGATGTTTGATTGTCCTGCAACTTCTTTTCTAACAATGTCGATATCTTTTTGTTCTGCTTCGCTCAATTGTTGTTCAATAAGATCATCAACAAATTGAATAATCTCTATATTCTTTTTCTCTGATAAAACATCTCCATCTTTGATTGCCGAAAAAGAAATAGCGGTCTCAATCATTTTCAATAACTGTTCACCAGCCTTGTCGATATATTCCACATTTTCAAGATCGTCCTGGTTTAGTTTTTCAGATAATTTGAGCATCTTAGAAAAGCCCAAAATGACATTTAACGGTGTTCTGAACTCATGACTCATAGCTGATAAAAAACGAGATTTTACTTTATTTGCTGTTATCTCATTTTTTGTTTGGATTAACAAAGCTTCATGTTGAACACGTAATTGTTCATTTTTATTTTTAATCAGAATAACGACCGTAGCAACACTAATAATAGCCAATATCGCTAAAGCTCTATTTGTTAATACTTTCCATAACTCTCCACCTTCAGGTGAAGCAATAAATCCTAAAACTGTTAATGAAATCCCTGCGATAGCAGCAATATAGGTAATGTTTTTTGATTTAAGATTAAGCGTAAATAACACCGGCAAAATATAAGTAACACCACCAGCCACACCTAATGCAATGTTCAGATCAAAAATTAATCCGGCTATTAATGTTAAAAGCACAGCCAGATAGGCCAGCCTTTGATCATTATTTAATGTGACTAATTTTTTAACCATTTTTTCACCCTACGTTGATTAACTAATCAACAAATAACTATGGATGTAGCGACTTAAAATAATTGCAAAAAAAAAGCCAGATAGTTAAACAACTATCTGGCTCCTTCCTAAATGAACATTTTTAGAACTTAACTTGTCCAAATACCCAGAATTTTTCAGTATCAACTTTACCTACTGATGAATCCCCAGCATCATAATCAGAATATTTCATTCCTAATGTGTAATGCTTCATAAATGATTTCTGAACTAAAAGGTCGATTTCATCACCTGCATCATCACTGCCTTTATCGGTTTCAAAATCATGGTAAACAGCAACCACTTTTGCACCTAAGACTTTACCAACAACAGTCACATAAATATCTTCAAGACCATCTGTTGGTGTAGTTAGAAATTGATCTGCCCAACCTTGGAAGGCATGATTAGTACCTAGAGGTGTTCTAAAGCTATCATCGCCATCACCTTCTTGTAACTCATACGATACTTTGGCTAACCAACCTTTATATTTAGCACCTACTTCACCTAAATAGTAGTTTTGGTCATCCATATCACGACCTTTATATTCATCTTGATTGGCAAATTCTGCGGTATAGATTACTTTCCAATCATCATTGATTGCTTGGCCACCGCTCAAACGTAAACCTAAGGTTTCAGAAGATAATTGCTTATCATCTTTATAGTCTAAGAAATAACCATAACCTTCTAATTTGCCAATTGATAAACCGTTATATTGCAGGTTAACCAAATGCCCAGCGATATCAATATCACCATCCTTGATGACCCCAGCATTTCTATCATCACCGAAAATAGTATGAATTTCATCAACATAAGCGTAGTTGATGGTTGTGTCTTCCAACGATGTATTGCTTAAACTAAATGCATCAAATGATTGATGATTTTGACGCCATAAAACATTACCTATGAAACGATGGAATGGTGCTTTACGGTAAGTTATTTCTTGGCGACCAAATTTGAATTCTGAATCAAAACCGTTATATTGCAAATAGGCTTGATTGACTTCAGTGCCATCTGGATCAGCAATAACTGAATAAGCGCCTTCTCCATTGGTGGTACTGTTATAGTCATCTGATCCTAAATCAGACACATCTTCTACTTCAGCAAAGGCACTAAACCCATGAAACTGACCGGTTTTATAGCCTAGGGTTGTACGAATAGTAAATGCATCGGCATCTTTGAGTGCATTATCTTGATCAACCGATTCATAACGTGCACGTGCAGAAAAACTTACCTTCCCGCCCGATAAGGCTTCAAAAAATGCATCTTCGGCATGAACTGCTGGAGATAACATTAATGAACTTATTGCCGATGCCAGCATGGTCATCACAATAGGCTTTCTTATATAAGACATTTTTTTTCCTTCTAAACAAACAAAAAACCAATTTCGTTTAACGGCTAATGGTTTCATTACCGTTAAATAATTTAAAATAATTTTTATCGCATTGCAGTCAACCTAGCTGTAACAGCAAATTACCTGCCAACACTTAACCGTTTGTTTTTTAATTGTATTTTGAGAACAGCGCTATCAATTCTCATTTTTTGCACCAAAGTAAATCAAAAACAAACACTATATGCACTCTTTCCACCCAGTCTCACAGTTCTCCAATAATGGCTATGCACTCATAGCCACTATTGATAACTCCATTACTAGTAACGTTTACTACGTACTATTTGATATGGACGCCATGCATAACTAAATGGTGCACTCCATACATGCACTAAACGTGTGAATGGGAATACTAAAAAGACCGTCATACCGAAAAACAAGTGGAGCTTAAATACAGTATCAACACCAGCCAATAAAGCAGGTTCAGGTCGTAAATAAACAATACTTTGAGCCCATTCAGCTAATGCAATCATCACGCTTGGGTCATTGTGGCTTGCATGGCCTAATGAAACAGGAATCGTTGATAAACCTATTAGTAATGTCACTAAGATCCAGCTAAGAATAAACTTATCGCTGCCGCGGCTTGTGGCTGATACACGACGATTAAACATACGTCGTACCCACAAGATTAAAGCACCAACTAGACACATGCTACCGAAGATCGTACCCGCCCAAATAGCAATCATTTGGTGAGTCATATCGGAAACACCCAGTCCGGTAAACACGCTATGGGGTGTTAATAAACCCACCGCGTGACCAAAAAATATTGCAATAACGCCAATATGGAAAAGGTTACTACCCAGTCTTAAGTTCTTACCCGATAGTAATTGACTCGAATCACTCTTCCACGTGTATTGTTCACGGTCAAACCGCAACCAACTACCTACCACAAATATGCTTAACGCAATATACGGATACACCCCGTAAAGAAAGTTTTCTAATCTCATTGTTCTCTCCTTAAGCTGCTTCTATACGGGTCAAACTAGCGCGATCCGCAATAATTGAAATCAAATCCGCATGGGGACTCGCCGCTTTTTTCAGGTTATCCTCTAACACGCCAAATACTTTTTTGGCATCTGATAAAAATACCGTCGATTCGCTACCATCTAGATAAGCTGCAAACTCTAAAACTAATGGCAAATAGTCTGGCAACTCCTTGGTCGAATCCGATACTTCAACACCATAGTCTTTATATAACTCACCCAAATCGATCAATGCGGGGCCACGATTTTTATCGTCGCCAAACAAGTGATGAGTTAAGTGCAAACTATGCTCAGCATTCATATCAAAGGTATTGACATACTCTGCTTGCAATTCGAGTAATGATTTAGCTTCCATCTGCTCTACAAAGGTTTTTAGAACTAAACGTTCTTGCTTTTCAAGTTCCGTTGTTTCATCAACCCATGTTTTGATTTCAGGCAAATTATCAATCAATTCTTGCTCTGGATATTCCAACAGCACAGATAATATTTTGTACATTTTCATCATAGTCTCCTAAAGATCATCGCCAGATGGTGCTAATTCTTTTGGTTCCGTCGACTCTTTACGACGACGAGGGAATAAAGTAATTTTTGAAACACCCGAAGAACTGTCATTACCAAATGTGAAACCGTTTTGACCTTGATGTGCTAATGCATCATCCAGTCTTACTTCTTCATGGCCTGTTGGTAATACAAAACGATCTTCGTAATTGGCAATCGCTAAATAACGGTACATTTCTGTCGCTTGCTCTTCCGTTAAACCAGCCGCATCTAAAGCCGTCGTATCAGCAACACCGTCAACATTGATACTGCGCATATATGAACGCATCGCAATCAAACGATTTAAGGCTGATTCAATTGGCGCTTCTTCACCTGCAGTTAACAAGTTAGCCAAATATTGCACTGGAAGACGCATCGTGCCAGCAACCGGAATTACACCATCAGGACCGGTTGGTAATACACCTTGATCGATTTTAGATTGAACAGGTGATAAAGGTGGTACATACCAAACCATCGGCAAAGTACGGAATTCAGGATGCATCGGAAATGCAATCTTCCAATCCATCGCCATTTTCCAAATCGGTGATTTGCGTGCCGCTTCCAACATATCGTCATTGATGCCTTCTTTACGGGCAGCAGCAATTACTTCAGGATCGTTTGGATCTAAGAAGATACTACGTTGAGCTTCATACAGATCTTGTGAATCTGGCATGCTAGCCATTTCTTCAATACGGTCTGCGTCGTAAAGCATAATGCCGTTATAACGAATACGACCTACACATGATTCAGAACATACGGTTGGCATACCTGATTCAACACGTGGGTAACAACCAGTACATTTTTCTGCTTTACCTGATTCCCAGTTGTAGAACACTTTTTTGTATGGGCAGGCTGATACACACATCCGCCAGCCACGACATTTATCTTGGTCAACTAAGACGATGCCATCTTCTTCACGCTTATAAATAGAGCCTGATGGGCATGAAGCAATACATGATGCATTCAAACAATGATTACAGATACGTGGAAGATACATATGGAAGGTATTTTCGAACTCACCATACATTTCTTTATTAGCGATCTCCATGTTCTTATCTTTAGCACGTTTAGAGAATTCACCCGCTAAATCATCTTCCCAGTTAGGACCCCAAGTAATTTTCTCCATCACATCACCGGTGATTTGAGAAATTGGGCGAGCCGTTGGTGCCGCTTCAGATAACGGTGCATTTTGTAAATGTGCATAGTTATAAGTAAACGGTTCGTAATAATCGTCAATCTCAGGCATATCTGGATTAGCAAAAATATTTAATAAACGTTTAACCTTGCTACCTGATTTTAGTTGTAACTTACCTTTATTAAGTTCCCAGCCACCATTCCATTTTTCTTGATCTTCCCAGTGTTGTGGGAAACCCACCCCTGGTTTAGATTCAACATTATTAAACCACGCATATTCGACACCTTTACGGTTAGTCCAAACATTTTTACATGTGACCGAACAGGTATGGCAACCAATACATTTGTCTAAATTGAAGACAAGAGCAAATTGAGCACGTACTTTCATATCATATTCTCCTATTTTTTGCCTATGCCTACAGGGTTAAGCTGAGCTTCGCGTTCTGGTGTTAATGGTCTTTCTAACCAATCGATGTCTTGATCTTCTAGTTTATGCACCACAACAATTTCATCACGCTGACTACCTACGGTTCCATAGTAATTAAATGCATATGACAACTGGGCGTAACCACCGATCATATTGGTTGGTTTCATGGCAATACGTGTTACTGAGTTAAGAATACCGCCACGTTTACCGGTTGAAGGAGACCCCGGTACGTTCACATTTTTCTCTTGAGCGTGATACATCATTGCCACACCACTTGGGATACGTTGTGAAATAACAGCACGTGTAATCGTTGCCCCGTTAGCGTTAATGATCTCGATCCAATCGTTATCAGCCAAACCGATACGTTTAGCATCAACTTCTGAAATCCAGGTGTATGGTCCACCACGGAATAACGACAACATACGTATATTGTCTTGATACGATGAATGAATACCCCATTTTGAATGTGGTGTTAGCCAGCTCAAAGTTAAATGTGGTTTTTGTCGTACAGCATCAGGCAATTTTTCATGCGCTTTCGTATCAATTGGTGGACGGAAAGTACAATGACCTTCACCAAAGTCCAACATCCATTCATGATCTTGATAGAAATGAGCTCGTCCAGTCAGTGTTCTGAAAGGAATATGTTCATGCACATTGGTATAACCCGCTGTGTAAGAAACATGTTCAGATTCAATACCTGACCACGTTGGTGCCGTAATGATCTTACGAGGTTGAGCTTGAATATCACGGAAAGTGATTTTCTCTTCCTGTCTACCAGAATAGAGATGGCTATGATCAATACCTGTTTTAACCGATAAAGCTGTCCACGATTTATGAGCCACTTCACCATTAGTTTCAGGTGCCATACGCATCACGGCATCACAAACATAAATATCTTCTTCTAATGAAGGCATGCCATAAGAAACACCTGGAACCTTAACAACTTGGTTATGTGTTTTAAGCTGTTCGTATTCGTCATCAGTGTTCCAATCGATACCTTTGATATTGTTACCAAGCTTAGTCATCAAAGGACCTAAAGCAATGTACTTGTTATAGATGCTGCCATAGTCACGTTCGACTACTTTAATAATCGGCATTGTTTTACCTGGAATAGGTTCACACTCACCACGTTTCCAATCTTTAACTTCACCAAACGGTTGTGCTAATTCAGCAGGTGAATCATGTTGCATAGGTAAAGCGACAACATCTTTTCTCACACCTAAATGTTTTTCACCTAATTTGGTAAATGCTTTAGCCAATGATTGGAAAATCTGCCAATCTGATCTTGATTCCCAACCCGGTGATACGGCTTCTGATAATGGGTGAATGAACGGATGCATATCTGTTGTATTCAAATCATTTTTTTCGTACCACGTTGCTGTTGGTAATACGATGTCAGAATAAGCACCTGTTGAGTTCAAGCGGAAGTTGATATCAACCATCAAATCCAATTTACCAATTGGTGCTTCTTCATGCCATTTCACTTCTTTACAAGTATTACCATCACCACCTTCTTGCATTACACCGTTTTGAGCACCTAATAAATGCTTGAGGAAATATTCATGACCTTTCGCAGAAGTACCAATCAGGTTTGCGCGCCATACAAATAAATTGCGAGGCCAGTTTTCAGGTGCATCAGGATCGGCGAATGCGACATCCATCTCACCATCTTTGAGTTGTTGAGCAACATAAGCGCCCATACCTGCTTCGTCGGTTACACCCGCTGCTTCTGCTTCTTTTACAACCGTCAATGGGTTTTTATTCCAATGTGGCGCTGATGGCAACCAACCCAAACGGGTTGAAACTACGTTGTAGTCAGCAATGGAATAACCTTTATATTTTGCTTTAGCAGCAGAATGTTGTAAGTCATCCGCATTAATGGTGTCATAACGCCATTGATCAGTATGGAAGTACCAGTATGAAGTCGAGTTTTGATGACGTGGTGGACGCTGCCAATCAAGTGCAAAGGCAATCGGTGCCCAACCCGCTTGAGGACGTAATTTTTCTTGTCCTACATAGTGAGCCCAACCACCACCTGTTTGACCTACACAACCACACATGTGCAATAGGTTCATAATTGAACGGTAACCCAAGTCATTGTGGTACCAGTGATTAATCGCTGCTCCCATGATAACCATCGATTTACCGGTTGTTTTTGCAGCATTATCAGCAAATTCACGACCAGTACGTTCAAGATCGGCTGCTTTAACGCCGGTTACTTTTTCAGCCCAAGCTGGTGTGTAAGCAACATCGGCATCAGCATAAGACTTAGCAACATTTTTGCCACCTAAACCTCGATCTAAGCTGTAGTTAGATAATTGCAAATCAAATACGCTGGTGACTAATACTTCTTCACCATTCGCCAAGGTTAGTTTTCTAGCTGGCATATTACGCCACAATAAACCGGGCTCATCAGCCGTAAAATGTGGGAAACCAACCGAGACTACTTCATCATGATTACCCAAACATGAAAGCTCTTCTACAATGTCTTTATCGCCCGCTTTTGGCAATAAATTCCACTTACCATTTTCGCCCCAACGGAAACCCATCGAGCCATTTGGTGCAACAAAAGTTTTGCTGGTTTCATCGAAAACGATGGTTTTCCATTCTGGATTATTGTCTTCACCTAAAGCACCATCAAAGTCTGAGGCACGTAGACAACGGTCAGAAACATAACCATCTTCGTGTTTACGCAAGATAACCTGTATCGGTAGATCAGTATTTTGACGAGCATAATCAACAAAGTAAGGTACTTGTTTATCGACATAGAACTCTTTTAATGCAACATGTCCCATCGCCATAAAGGCAGCCGAATCGGTACCCTGTTGAACCGGCATCCACAAATCAGCAAATTTTACATATTCAGCATAATCAGGTGCCATTGATACAACTTTAGTGCCTTTATAACGAGCCTCTGTCATAAAGTGAGCATCAGGCGTCCGTGTCATCGGTAGGTTAGCACCGGTGATGATGAGGTAGGTTGAGTTATACCAATCTGCTGATTCAGGTACGTCTGTTTGCTCGCCCCATGTTTGTGGGCTAGCAGCAGGTAAATCACAATACCAATCATAAAAGGAACCGCAAGCACCACCGATGAGAGAGAGGTACCGAGAGCCTGCGGCATAAGAAATCATTGACATAGCGGGGATAGGTGAGAAACCGTAAATACGATCTGGGCCCCACTTATCAATGGTGTACACATTCGCTGCTGCCGTGATTTCTGTTACTTCATCCCATGACGCACGTACAAAACCACCAAGGCCTCGTACCGATGTGTATTTTTTACGTTTATTTTCATCGGCCTGAATCGCAGCCCATGCTTCTACAGGATCTTTACCTGAACGACGTTCATCACGATAAAGTCCTAATAAGCGACCACGAATTAGTGGATACTTGATGCGGTGAGGACTATATAAGTACCATGAAAAACTAGCACCACGCTGACATCCACGAGGTTCATGATTAGGAAGATCATCACGCGTTCTAGGGTAATCTGTTTGTTGCATTTCAAAGGCAACTAAACCGCCCTTAACAAATATTTTCCACGAACAACCACCGGTACAGTTCACACCGTGAGTAGAACGAACTACTTTGTCATGCTGCCATCTATGACGGTAACCGTCCTCCCACTCTCTATCTTCGTTGGTGACGATACCGTGATCATCTGAGAAGGTTTCTTTAACCTTGTCGAAAAAATTTAGTCTGTCTAAAAAATGACTCATTTCTCTCTCCGTTTATTACTTTTACTAATTTTGTAACTTAAAAATAAGGATAGTCAGCTGACTATCCTTATCCGAACTTTTATTTATGGGTTGTGGAACTCTGCATTTTTACGCAAGTAGAACCACCAGTTAATGACCATACAAACGGCATAGAACACCGCAAAGCCATAAAGTGCATTTTCTGGAGTTGTTGCTTTGATTTGTTCACCAAATACTTTTGGAATGATGAAGGCACCATAAGCAGCAACCGCTGAAGTCCAACCTAATACTGGACCCGCTTGCTCTTTATTGAATACTTGAGAAATCGTACGGAATGTTGAACCGTTACCTAAACCGGTAGCAGCAAATAACACCACAAACAGTACTAAGAAAGGCCAGAAAAAATCTTCAGGTGTCGCAGAGGAATAAGCTTGCTTCATGTAATAAGCCACGCCTAATGCAGATGCCACCATAATCGCTGAAATAATTTGAGTCACTTTCGCGCCACCCATTTTATCTGCAAGCATACCGCCGATTGGACGAATCAAAGCCCCTACAAACGCACCCATCCATGCATAAGTTAATGCTGATGGACCATTAGGATTTACCGTATCGTGAGTCATCACACCATCAATCATTAGATGTTGAAAACCAAATACCACTTTAATAGATAAGGCTAATGTCGCTGCGTAACCAATAAACGAACCAAAGGTCATGACATAAATAATTGTCATCGCCCAAGTGTGTTTATTGTCAAAGATCTTATATTGACGTTTTAGACCTTCTTTATAGTCCGTACCTAAAGGTAATATTTTTAATAAAAATACCGTCAGAGCAATAATAATAGGCAGCGTCACCCATTTGCTTAACATGATTCCTGAACCATTTACCGCTTCTGGCAACATCAACCAAAGACCAAATGCTGCAGTTGCAAGACCTAAAATCAACATCACAATGATTTTTGTAAAGGCTGCCATCGTAGAACCGATATTAGGAGAGACGTGCTCTTCAGTAATATTGTTCATGCCCATCCACGTAGCAATGGCCAGTGGAATTAAGATAATCAACCAGATATACCCTGCATTTTGGATATAGGTATCGGTACCCGCTGGGATCTTGCCAATTAAAGTACCTGATGCAATTTCGAGTTGCATAGGGTCACCCGTAAAACCTACTGCCAATGTCATTGCTAAAGGAATTAAAATTTGCATAGTCGTAACACCAAAGTTACCTAAACCAGCATTCATTCCTAAAGAATAACCTTGTACCTTTTTAGGGTAGAAGAATGAGATATTTGACATTGAAGAGGCAAAGTTACCGCCACCAAAACCCGATAACAAAGCAAGTATTTGGAAATGCCAAAATGGAGTATCAGGACTTGATAAAGCAATACCAACACCCAACGCTGGCAAAATTAACAATGAGGTTGTTAAAAATATGGTGTTTCTACCACCAGCCAAGCGAATAAAGAAGGTAGATGGAATTCGTAATGTCGCACCAGATAGTCCAGCAATCGCTGCTAAGGTAAATAATTGTGATTTTTCAAAACCACCATAACCAAGGTTAAGCATTTGTACTGTAATAATGCCCCACATCAGCCATACAGCAAAACCACTCAATAGACTTGGAATCGATATCCACAGATTTCTATTTGCTATGTGTTTACCCTCGGATTCCCAGAACTGTTCGTCCTCGACATTCCACTTTTTTATATCAGACATAAAATTTTCCTTCGTTGATTAGTCTTAGTTATCTGTTGCAGCTTGACGTGCAGCTAAGTACTTCTGATGACGCTCTATTTTCATTGGTTTAACTTCTGACCAGTACATCCAAAGCAGTGATACCCAGATGACACCAAACATCAGCATGAACACTGAGGATCTAACACCAGTCAGGTCGACTAAGGCACCGAACATGATAGGTAATAAGAAACCACCCATGCCGCCAGCAAGGCCAACGATGCCTGAAATAACACCAATATTGTCTGAATAATCGTCTGAGATATATTTGAAAACAGATGCTTTACCAATCGCAAATGCCACACCGATAGTGAACATCAAAATAGTGAATACTGTTGAGCTAAGGCCGATATTGAAGTCCATCGAACCATCGACAGTCATAATAGTTAATGTGGTTTGTGGATAAGAGAGGAAGAATAGGCAAATTAATGAAACCCACATTACCCACCAAGTCACAGTGTGTGCACCATACTTATCTGAAAAGACTCCGCCCACCGCACGTAAGATACCGCCTGGTAATGAGAAGCACGCAGCTAATAAAGCGGCTGTTTTAAGATCAAAACCATATTCAGCAATATAATATTTGGTCATCCACAACGCTAAAGCGACATAACCACCAAAGACAATTGAGTAATACTGGCAAAGCTTCCACACCACAGGATCTTTTAGTGCACTTAGCTCTTCAACCATGCTGAATTTTTTGCCAGCTTTTTTATGAGATGGATCGTCATAAGTAAAAAACCAGAAAGCGATCGCTGTAATAGTCATTAATACTGCGTAAACTTTTGGCACCATAGTCCAGCCATAAGCAACAACAATACTTGGCGCTATGAGTTTGGTTAATGCCGCGCCAACATTACCGGCACCAAAAATGCCCATCGCTGTGCCTTGCTGATTCCTTGGGAACCATTTTGCACAATAAGCAATACCAACTGTAAATGAAGCACCAGCAAGACCAACAAATAAACCGGTAACAAGATAATGCCAATATTCAGTACCCTGTGAAATTAGCCAAATAGGGAAAATGGTAGACACCATCAGACCCATGAAGACAATTCGACCACCATAGATATCGGTCAAAATACCGATAGGTAAACGAAACAGAGAGCCCGTCAAAACAGGCATCGCAATCAAAATACCAAACTGGGTTTCATTCAATCCCAGTGTTTCTTTGATTGGAATACCGATTACGGCAAACATCATCCATATCATAAAACAGACGGTAAAAGACAAGGTACTCATACCAACAACTGACCATGCCTTGGTTTTCTGTGTAGTCATCTCGCTCCCCTTCACTTAATAAATTTGTACAGTGAAAGGATAGGCTTATAGCTAGCTACATCCCATTCCCCAGAAGTATATTTTTACAAGGGAAAAGAACTAGTTCTTTTGGGTAGGTTGTAATTAAGGTTGAGAAGGTTTAGCGAGATGTATCGGGGATGAGTCCATGTTCAGAGGCATAAACAGCGGCTTGTACTCGACTGCTAATATTGAGTTTTCGAAGTATACCTTGCACATGAATTTTGACTGTCGATTCAGCCAAGTCAAGGGTTCTGGCAATGCCTTTATTACTTTCGCCACTGGCGAGCATGCCAATAATCTCGCTCTCGCGTGGCGTTAACTTAATCGCTTGTTTGTCAGCTGCAACATTCACAATAGGTTCACGAACAGCATCAATTAAGGCGGCTGACATTTGAGGAGACATCACTGACTCCCCTTTCATCGCCTTGTGTATTGACTCCACCAGGAAGTCGATTTCTATATTCTTGAGCAAGTAACCTCTGGCACCACTTTGTAAAGCTTGCATAAGGTCTTGTCCATCTTCAGACACCGTTAACATCAACACTTTTGTATCCGGCAAATCTTCAGTGAGCATCTGCAGAGCTTCTAAACCACTCGTTCCTGGCATATGTAAATCCATTAGCACCAAATCAGGTTGAAGCTGTTTGGCCCGTTTAACGCCATCTAAACCATTGCTTGCTTCACCGATCACTTCAAACTCATCCTGACTTTCAAGTAAGGATTTTATGCCACTGCGAAATAAGCTATGGTCATCCACTAACAAAATACGAATTATGCTCATGCGTGTAATTTATCTTCCATAGTTAAAACATTGGTCAATCGAGGAAAACTTAAACATATTGTCGTGCCATCTTCTGTTGAAGACTCGATGCTTAAGCTTCCTTTTATGCGATGTGCCCGCTCTTTCATAATTTGCAGGCCAACATGTGTTTCGCCCATTGTTTTGTTGCTATCAAACCCAATGCCATCATCATGAATGATGAGCTGGCATTCATTGCCATGGGTTAAATGCACATCCACTTGTGTTGCTTGAGAATGTTTACGAATATTAGAAAGACACTCGTGCATGATATGTAAAAACTGCAAGATAATTTCAGGTTGCAATGCTAATACATGGCCTTCAGATTCATAATGGGTTTTGATGCTGGTCTGCCCTTCGAATTTTTCTAAAGCATCGTGAATCGCAATATCAATATCATCATGTTTAATGCGTGTTCGGAAATGAACTAATAACTCACGGACATCATCATAGCTTTCTTGTATGCCTTCGCGAATATGAGCCAATGTTTCATTGGTGCGCTCGGCTTGCCCTTTGCGAAGAGAGTCTTGCAATAATTGAGCTTGGATATTTAGAAAAGCAAGTGATTGTGCAATGCTATCGTGTAATTCTTGGGCTAATAAATTACGTTCTTCAGAAATAGCCATATCTTTTTCACGCGTTACAAAATGCTGATTTTCTATCGCTGATGCTAAATGCTGACTGACTGTTTCTAATAATTTCAACTCTGATGGTGGAAGAATGACGGCTTGTTCAAAAAACAAATTAAATACACCAATGATTTGTTGTCTTGCTTTGATGGGTACCGACACTACCCCTTTAAAACCTTCGCTAATACAGGTTGATTGTGAAATAAGGGGTTCAGACATTTGATTCAAATCTTGGCTTATTGCCGGTGCTCCTTTGGCCGTTTCACCGCACAGGCAGTCACCACATTGCAATTGATTTTCTTGTGCTAGAAACTCTTCCGATACACCGTGAAAGGCAATAATTGGAACACCATCTCGTTGATCAACCAGCCTGATAACACCCGCTTTTGCCTCAAACAATGCAACCATTTTACCTAAGACACCATCACACATATTTTCCGTTGTGGTAGAAGCATTTAAAAAAGATGCCGTATCATAAAGCGCCGCCAGCTCCCGGCCTTTTAACTCGATACTTTTTGTTTTACTGCTGATGCGTTCTTCAAGCGTGTGATAGATTTCTTGTAACTGTGTTGCCATCTGGTTATAACCAGTCGCTAAATCAGCTAACTCATCACTGCCATTGACCGGAAGGCGAATACTAAAGTCACCTTGGCCCATTTTATCTAAACCTTTTTTCAATCGTTTAATGGGAGTGATCACCATTTTCATAAACAAAGAAATCAATAAAATAGTGCCTACAAAAGCAAGCGTGATTAAGCCATTTTGAAAGTGTCGTAATAAGCGTGTTGCATTAGCTTGGCTTTTTTCAACCATCACCACCAATTTATCTACCTGAGCGACAAATGGTTTTAGCTCAGCACGATATTGCTGCAATAAAACAGCTGCTGATGTTTTATCGCTTTCATTTAGAATTGCTGTGACAAAGTGTTTGTTCTGCTGTGCCCATGTTTGTTGTATTTTCTCTAAGGCTGAGCGAATTTCTTCATCCTTAGGCAACAATAAAGGACGGCTAGGATCTCCTTCCTTAAGCACGACCAACGTTTCTTCAAATAAATTAATCGTTTGGTCTATTTCTTTTCGTAATTCTTTAGAAGGGTTATCGACATACTCATCTAAAAGAAAGCCTATCTGATAAGAACGCATGCGTTCACTACCTGCATCATTTATTGCCGCCGCACCACCTTCTAATCGACCAGATACAAACAAGGTAGAGGTGATTGCAATAAATGCGATAACAAAATAACTCAGTAATAAACTGGTGATTTTTTGTTGAATTGACAGATTGGAGAACATATTGACCTAGGCACCATACTCAGCGTTTCAACCCTTAGTGTAAGTCCGTATGAGATTTATTTCACCTATTTTCGCTAGTCTGCTCTCATGAACCGCTAAGTAATTTTTTAATCTCTGGCACACAAGAACCACAGTTAGAGCCTGCTTTTAGCAAGCTAGCAATATCATCAATGGTTTTAGCTTCATCGTTTAAAACTGCATCTTTAATCATATTTTCACCAACACCAAAACACGCACAAATAATGGCGCCAACATCAGGCATACCTGCACCCGGTTTACCGGCTAACAAGCTTGCTCTTTTTTCGTCGTTAATACTTTCATCACTAAAGAGTTGGCCTAGCCATGTGCGCGTTGGCAGATCATGGTTTGGTGATATAAATACGATGGTTTCAAGCTTATCGTTAATGATATTGGCACCGCGATAACGTTGTGTTCCTTTATCTTCAAACTCCAAATAATCACCGTGCATAGCTAACAGAGATTTCGCCCAAGCTTGAGGATCAGCAATTAAGGTTTCACCGGCTAACTCATAACGCCAAAATTGTTCACCTTTAATTTTGACCCAATAATGAATATCATCATCAAGATCAATCGGCGTTCGCGACAATATAAATCCATGCCAAACCGGTTGATAAGCAACTACTTTAACCGGTGTGTGTTTAAACTCTGGCTGTCCAGAATGAGGATCAACAACCGGATTGACCAAAGCACCAACTCGAGCTAAAGCTGCATATTGATTATTCCAATGCATCGGAATAAATACATTACCTTTGCTTTGACTGTCACTCACTTGTACTCGGGCAATCATTCGTCCCCATTCGCTAGTAACTTGGGCTAATGCCCCCTCTTCTACTTGCCACGTTTGAGCATCATCAGGATGAATTTCAAGCATCGGTTCTGGGATATGACTATTCAGCTTGGCACTACGGGCTGTTCTTGTCATGGTGTGCCATTGATCTCGAACCCGTCCGGTATTTAAAATTAACGGGTATTGTTCAGTAGGTATATTCACTGGCGGTGAAGCATGCACGGCAATAAATTGTGCTTTGTTACTTGGCGTATAAAAAGAATTATTCTCGAATAAACGTGCCGTGCCTTTTGTATTGGTCGTAGTGACCGGCCACTGTATCGGTTGCAAAGACTGATATTGATCATCAGTAATATCGCTCATGGCACTTAAATCAAAGTCTCGCGTGCCTTCATTTTCAAAAGCAGATAAGGCAGCATGCTCTCTGAAAATTTCAACCGGAGTTTGGTACTGAAAAGCATCAGCAAAACCCATGCGCTGTGCCACTTGGCAAATAATCCACCAATCAGGTTTCGCTTCACCCGCTATGGCTAAAAATCGACGTTGATGACTAATTCGTCTTTCTGAATTTGTTACCGTGCCATCTTTTTCACCCCATGCTTGGGCCGGTAATAATACCGTTGCATATTCAGTAGTATCAGTATTTTTATCACAATCCGATACGATCACTAGCTCACATTTATCTAATGCAGCTTTGACGCGATCTGCATCAGGCATACTCACTACTGGGTTAGTTGCCATGATCCAGACTGCTTTTATTTTTCCACTATCCACAGCATTAAATAGTTCAACCGCTTTATTGCCGGCAGTTGAGGCTAAGTTATCTGTCTGCCAAAAACGAGAAACTAAATCATGATGTTCAGCATTATCTAATTCCATATGAGCAGCCAATTGATTACTCAATGCACCGACTTCACGACCGCCCATCGCATTAGGCTGACCGGTAATTGAAAACGGGCCCGCCCCTACTTTGCCAATACGCCCTGTCGCGATATGACAGTTAATAATACTATTTGAATTATCACTACCTGATGATGATTGGTTCACCCCTTGTGAATACAAGGTCACTGTTTTTTCATTAGCAGCATAAAGCTCATAAAACGCTAGTATATCGACTTCCGTTAAACCACAGGTCTCAGCTGTTTGTTGAAGATCGAGCACTTGGGCTGCAACTAATGCTTCTAAAAATCCATTGCTGTGTTTTTTAATAAACTCACGATCGATAACTTCATGTTGATGAAGGTAATTTAATAAACCATTAAACAAGGCGACATCGGTGCCAGACTTGATAGGAAGATGGAGATCAGCAATCTCACAGGTCGCCGTTTTACGAGGGTCGATCACCACAATCTTTAACTCTGGTCGTTCTTCTTTCGCTTTACTGATTCGTTGGAAAACAACGGGGTGACACCACGCCGTATTTGATCCTTCAATTACGATCAAATCAGCTTGTTCAAGATCTTCATAACTACACGGCACCACATCGGCACCGAAGGCTCGTTTATAACCTACTACCGGCGAAGCCATACAGAGTCTAGAGTTAGTATCTATATTGGCACTGCCAATAAACCCCTTCATCAATTTATTGGCCACATAATAATCTTCGGTCAATAACTGGCCCGAGGCATAAAAAGCAACAGCATCGGGGCCATGTTCAGCGATGATCTTTTTAAACCCGTCACTGACAAAAGAAAGTGCTTCATCCCATGAGGTTTTTTGGCCATTGATCTCAGGGTGTAATAATCGCCCTTCCAAGCCAATCGTATCGGCTAAGGCTGAACCTTTTGAACATAAACGACCAAAATTAGCTGGATGCGATGTATCTCCTTCCACCGAAACCGTACCATCGTCATCGACCTTAGCCAATACACCACAACCCACACCACAATAGGCACAGCTTGTTTGAGTAACTGTAGACTTAGCCATTATGCTTCCAGCTCCTCAGTGTCAACCATATATTGCTGACCAAATAAAATATCATCACGTATCTCACTAATGTTCTGTTGCATCGTCAGTAAGGTGAAATACCAATTGCCATCCATCGTATCGCCATAAAGCACAATGCCGATAATGATGTTGTCCTTAATTACTAATTTTTTATAGATATGTCGTTCCGGATCTCTAAATACTATTGCTTGGCTAGTTTCGTCACCAATAAAATCACCAGCCGAATAAAGGTTAATGCCGGTCACTTTTAATTTGGTCGCAGTGATAGTGGAAAGATACGATGCAATGCCCATTTCAGCTAAATGATTAGCACACACTTTTGCCTGTTCAAATAAAGGAGCAACCAAACCAAATGTTTGCTTTCTGTGCTGAACACATTCACCCACTGCATAGATGTTTGGTGTATAGGTCTGCAAGGTGTCAGAGACTACAATACCCTTATCACACTCAATACCAGACTTCTCTGCAAGCGCAATATTTGGACGAACACCAATCGCCATCACCACCAGATCAGCGTCAATCTCATCACCATTTTTAAAGCGCACCTTTTCGACACGTTCATTGCCCAAAAGTACACCGGTATCGTGATTCATTAAAAAACGTAAACCAGTCTCTTCTAGTTCCTGTTGCATTAGCACCGAAGCCTCTGCATCTAACTGCTGACTCATCAAACTGCCACTTCGATGAACAACTGTGACGTTCATACCTTGTAATAACAAACCGTTTGCCGCTTCTAAGCCTAATAATCCGCCACCAATAACAACGGCATTCTTATGAGTCTTGGCAGTTTCTATCATGACATTGACATCATTGATATCTCGAAAGCTGATCACACCGTCTAAGTCTTGCCCTTCAATAGGCAACATCACCGGATTAGAACCCGTAGCAAGAACCAAACGATCATAGTCAGCAACCCGGCCATCGTCAGCAATCACTCTTCTATGTCTACGGTCGATTTCCGTAACGGTGCAACCAGTATGCAAGGTGATATTGTTATCTTGATACCACTGCAAATCATTGATGATGATATCTTC
>ENA-ORXI01000252-ORXI01000252.1-sediment-metagenome-genome-assembly--contig:-NODE-252-length-42991-cov-4.272102_pt1 | contig 42991 bp, 49 predicted proteins | sample MGYA00237861_ERZ511468 | MGnify/ENA primary metagenome ERZ511468 (study PRJEB26299, sample SAMN06266213) | sediment metagenome | isolation source: Hudson Canyon methane seep mesocosm | place: USA:Hudson... | reverse complement strand
GACCAATCGGAGATGAGAATAAGGTTTTCCCTTTTCGCTGTAGTTTCCTAATAAAATTCTTCGTATTGCTTTCTAGGGTTAAATCAATTGAAGCCCATCCTTTAGGTGTAATATGATATCGGACTAAATCACCTGGCAAGGCTTTTTGAAGTTCTGCTCTTCTGATTTTTAGATTCTTGTCAGAATTTTTATCCACGATACAGTAAGAACGACTACCTTTAGGTTTTTGGAGAAAGCCAAGCTGTTCTTTACTACTTTTTCCCCCGTGCTTATGCTTCATTTGCTCATGATATAGCTACTTCAGTCTTATAAGTATTAATGATTTGCTCTTTGCAATTATTTATTAATGATTTTTGGTCCTTTACTTGCTTGCTTCTAGTTAAAAAAGTAAAGTTAAGTTTGTATTATTATCCTAAAAATTATCGGGATGTTGAGATGGTAGGTGTAATTATTTCTTTATTTTTTATTAGCGCACTTTTTTTCTTGTGGCAATTCTCTCGCGGCGAACAAATAGGCAGGAGAATTGGTTTATTGGTTAATATTTGGGGAGCAGTAATATTATTTTATTTGATAATGATTATTTTTCTCTAACTTAAGGTACTCTAATGAATTGCGGTTTAAAAAAAACTGTTTCACCAACTAAATTAAATAGAAAAGGAAAATAAGATGACGGTTAAACACTATGATTGGTCTGCTTATCATGCAAATGTTCGCCCTAATAAAATTGCTATAAGAGATCTAAGTGTTAATAAAGAGCTAACCTATTCTGAATTGGATATTAGGTCTAATAAATTAGCTGAGTGGCTGCAAAAGAATGGAGTAGGCAAGGGGGACAGAGTTGCCATCTTATCTCATAACTGTGCTGAATTTTTTGAACTGGAGTTTGCTTGCGCAAAAATAGGTGCCATAGAACTACCACTCAATTGGAGATTAACCAAGCCTGAACTTGAATATATCCTAAATGACAGTTCTCCTTGCGTATTAGTTTATGAAGCAGCTTTTTTGGATATAGCCTTAGAACTTCAAAAGGATTGCCAGATAAAAGACTCTTTACAGATTGATAATCAAGATATTTCAAGTCAATACGAAAGTGCTCTTAACGAATCAGACGGCAATTATGAAAGTATTCCAACCAACCATGATGATTTAATCATGATTATGTATACCTCCGGAACCACAGGGCATCCTAAAGGGGCAATGATTAACCACAGAATGCAACTTTATAACTGCATTAATTTAGCAGCTCCTGCTCTTGTTAGTCCGGAAACTGTCCAGTTGGTAGTCTTGCCCTTATTTCATACCGGCGGCATGAACTGTTATGCCAATCCGGTGCTTCATGCTGGTGGCGAACTAATCCTCATAAAGGAGTTCGATCCTGGATTGGCTTTATCCATTCTTGGAAATTCAGAATACAAAGTTTCCCACTTCTTTGCAGTGCCTGCACCATACCAATTTATGATGAATCATCCTGAATTTGAAAGTACTGATCTCTCTTATCTTAAAATTGCAGGTATTGGAGGCGCTCCTTGTGCTGAAGCAATTTTAAAGACTTGGTCAGGAAGAGGCGTGTCTATGATTCAGGGTTGGGGAATGACAGAAACAAGTCCTGGGGGTGTAGGACTAGATGCTGCTGATGCTGAAAGAAAATTAGGCTCCGCTGGTAAACCACTTATGCATACTGAAATTAAAGTAGTAGATGATGAAGGGAATGAACTTCCTTGGGGCGAAGTGGGAGAACTCTATATCAGGGGTCCAAATGTAACTCCCGGTTATTGGAATAACCCAGAAGCAACCGAAGATTCGTTTGAAGATGGCTGGTTAAAAACTGGTGATGCCGCAAGATTTGATGACGAAGGCTTTGTCTATATAGTGGATCGTTGGAAAGATATGTATATTTCTGGAGGAGAAAATGTTTACCCTGCTGAAGTCGAAAATGTTATTTATCAGTTGCCTCAGATAGCAGAGGCAGCAGTAATTGGAGTACCAGACGAAAGATGGGGCGAGACCGGTAAAGTTTTTATCTCTCTTAAAGAAGGTCAAAAGATAGAAGAAAAAGACATCATTGAGCACTGTTTAAAAAACCTGGCTAAATTTAAAGTTCCTCAAAGTATAGTGTTCGTAGATTTACTGCCTCGAAATGCAACTGGTAAGGTTTTGAAGAGGGAATTGAGAGAAGAAGTCGTAGGTTCAGCCGCCCCAGCTATTACTTAAGATTATAGGAGGAGAGTTATGGATTTAGGTATTTGTGTCGCTTCACATGTTGGAGATATTGACTATGTTGTTCGTGCAGAAGAATTGGGATACACACACGCTTGGCTAGCAGACTCACAAATGTTGTGGTCAGATTGTTATGCCACATTAGCTTTAGCAGCAACACAAACAAATAAAATTAAACTTGGAACAGGAGTAGCAATAACTGGTACACGTCCAGCTCCGGTTAATGCAGCTGGCATTGCAACCATAAATGCTTTAGCTCCAGGAAGAACTTTTTTTGGGGTTGGAGCTGGTAACACAGCAATGAGAGTAATGGGATTGCCACCTCATCGCATAAAACAATTTGAACAGTACTTAAAAACTTTAGCCCCTTTATTGAGAGGAGAAGAGGGTGATCTTCAGGCAGGAGATAAATCAATTCCAATCAAACACATCATGCCAGATAAAGGATTTGTAAACTTCAAAGACCCCATTCCACTCTATGTCTCAGGGTTTGGTCCCAAATCATTAGCTTTAGCTGGTAAATATGGGGATGGAGCTATTTTGGGAGTCAACACTCCAGAGACGGTAAGCGGAATGTGGCATTTGATTCAAGAAGGTGCCAGAGAAATAAACCGTTCCCTAGAACCTAAAAAAAATTATTACACAACTGCCTTAACCTCAATGGTGGTGTTAGAAGAAGGCGAAGCCGTTGATTCTGATCGGGTTAAATCTGAATGTGGTGCCATGGCTATGGCAGCTGTGCATTACAGTTACGATCAATATAGAAATTTTGGTCATCAGCCCAATAATGCTTTAAAGGAGATATGGGAAGACTACACTGCTCTTTTAGAATCTTTTCCAGAAGAAAGACGTCATCAAAGAATACACGAAGGCCACAATTGCTGGGTTCTTCCAGAAGAAGAGAAATTTCTTACTCCTAAAGTATTGGCAGCATCTAATATGATTGGAACGCAAGAGGAACTACTGGAGAGGTTGCACCAATTATCAGATTCAGGTCTAGACCAAGTGATGATTTTACCTAATTTTGATACTAGGTACGATGTAATAGAGAGGGTTGGAAAAGATATAATTCCAAATATCTAGTTTTATCTACCCTTTTTTGTTGGGTTTTTTAAAAGGGACTTGTTCCCCATTTTCATAGGCGTATTCAGCATGTAATTTCTGGATCCTCTTGGTCATTGATCCAGCTACACCTTCTCCAATTTTTCTTCCATCCGCTTCTAGAACAGGTGTGATTTCTCCCATGGTGCCTGAGGTGAATACTTCATCAGCCGAATAGAGATCTGTATTAGAAAGATTCTTTTCTTGAGTAGTTACCCCTTCTTTGTCTGCTATTTCTAGAATCATTTGTCTGGTAAGTCCTGGTAAGCAGCTATCTGTAGTAGGGGTCAATATTTTATTATCACGAACTAAGAAAATATTGGTGTCATTGGTTTCAGAAATAAACCCATTAATATCTAACATGACCGCACTATCAACATTAGCTGTATTGGCTTCTATCACTGCGAGGATATTATTTAGAAGGTTATTGTGATGAATTTTTGAATCCAAGTGCTGAGGAGAATTTCTTCTTATTGATGACGTTATTACTCTTATGCCATTATTTGAATAAACTGGAGGTTTCCACTCAGCCAGAACTATGAGCGTACAACCTTGTTGATTGAGTTTAGGGTTCATCCCTGAAGTAACTTTTTCACCTCGAGTGAGTGTTAACCTAATATGAGTTTCATCCCACATACCATTGGCTTCAAGAGTTAAGAATATTGCTTTCCGGATATCATCAGGTGAAGGTACAGAATTAAATGCAAGAGTTTTAGCAGAATTCTGGAGTCTGATAAGATGATCATTTAATGCAGCTATACGTCCTTTGTATACTCTTAATCCCTCCCAAACAGCATCACCACCTTGTACTGCGCTATCAAAGACGGAAATTTTAGCTTCCTCTCTAGGTAACAATTCTCCATTTATATAAATGAGAATATTTTTATTACGTTTGTCTGGTAATTTCATATTTTTTCGTGACTGGCTCGAATAGATTTTGAGAACAGTTTTTCATAATAAGGCATACATTCTGAAAGAACTTGTCTAAGTTCAATTGGAAAGTCAGGTTTAGGTTGGTAAGGCTGAAATCCAGTACTTCTATGCAAAGATTGATACCAGTACTTTGCCCAGATACCATCTTCTTTTCTAGGTTCAGCAGGCCAACTCAACATAGTATTAAAAAATTCAAGTTTCAAATGGCGGCATAACTTTTTCAGTATATCTTCAGGGTTCATTAATAATTCTCTTGAATCAATAACTATAGGCTTGTTTCCTAATCTTTTCAGATTTTTATATAGCTTCCATTGTAGATCGAGACCAGTATCAGCAAGATTTGGTTTAGGTATATTTACTGCTAAAGAAGACAACATATCTTTTGGATTCCTGATCAGGAATATATTTTTAAATCTTGGTAGAAAATCATGATCTATCTCAACTAAGTGTTTTGTCATTTGTTTTAAAAACAAAACTTTCTTTCCTTTTAAATCATTTATTTTTAAAAGATCATCCATAACTAACTTACCATCACAGTTAACTTCATCCATTATTTCCTTTCTTCCGGGGTGCTTAACCCCTGTTACTAGAAGGTAATGGCCATATAAAGGTTCATCTACAACCTTGGTATCATCTCGCTGTGCAAAACTATACATAAGGGCAGTAGAAACATTACGAGGACCAGACCAGAGACATATCTTGTTCATAAAATAATTTTTAAATTTATTTTATTACAAAAAGAAGATAATGCGTTTTTGTTGACTAAATTGAACCGTTTTTTCTGGTTGGCCATAGGTTGACCAATCTGGAGTTTGGTATAGTTAAGTTATGAGTTTAAGTAATTTTTCTTTAAAAGGTAAAAAGGCTCTTGTAGTTGGGGCCAGAAGGAATATGGGCAAGGCATTTGCATTGGGTTTAGCAGAAGCAGGAGCTGATGTAGCAATTGCTGATATAAACATAGAGTCAGGTCAATTACATAAAGTTAGTAAAGAAATAGAAGCTATGGATCGTAAATCCATAGCATTAAAGGCAGATATTTCTTGTGGAGATGAAGTAAAAAAATTAGTAAAGACTGTCGTTGAAGAGTTTGGAACTATAGACATTTTAATGAACGTAGCAGTTATGTATCACCCTAAATCAGTTGTTGATTTAGATGAAGAATCTTGGGAAAAGTTAACCAATGTAAATCTCAAGGGCTACTGGTTAATGATTCAAGAAGTATCCCCAATAATGATCCAACAAAATAGCGGAAGCATAATTAATTTAACTTCTAGGGGCGGTTTAAAAGCTCATGCTGATAAAGCAATGGGTAACTATGCAATCATAAAATCTGGAATTGCAATGATGACTCGTCAATATTGTCGATATCTTGGCCCTCATAATATAAGAGTTAATGCCATCGCACCTTCCTTAGTCGAATGGGAAGAATTCCCTGGTGAGGAAAACAGAAAGAAAAAAAATAAAACTGTAAAGAGAGAAAAGAAGGAAGTAACTGAGGCTGAAAAATTTGAATCTTGGTTAACAGGACCAGAAAACATTCCTCTTGGTCGAGTGGCAACTTTTGATGAAATGGCAAATGCAGCTGTATTCTTAGCATCTGATGCTTCAAGTTATATAACAGGCACTATACTCAATGTTGATGGAGGCTACATGGCATGAGCAAAGATTGGATACTCAACCATTTAGGAATGATGGTAACCAATAGAAATGCTGTTCTAAACCATTTTCAGTCTATTGGAATGGGGGTGAGTGTAGGACCCCAGCCTTTGCTACCCTATGAACAAGGTGAGGGTGAGCTTATGTACTTTCAAACTTTAGATGGAGATCCTGTAACCCATAAATACACTACTGGCGGAGCTCATAATTTTAGAGATGGAAATTCACAAATAGGTGATTGCCAGTTAGAGATTTATCCTATGAAGCCCGGACCTGGCATGTTCATTAGCGAATACTTAGAGAAAAAGGGACCAGGAATAAATCATATAGCTTTTAATACACCTGATATTGAGAGAGATACTCAATTGCTTATAGAAAAGGGATGTGACCTGGTTTTTAATGCTTCTGTAAATGGTAAAACCATAGAGAATTATTTAGACACTCGTAAGTTTGGTGATGTAATGATTTCTCTAAGACCCAATGCTAGTAACTGGGAAAATACCTGGAAAGAAAATAATTTAAATCATCCTTTGGTAAGTAATTGGAAACTATTAGGTTTAGGAATTGTTGTAGAGAATGTTGAAAAAGCTTCTGACTATTATCTTGAATTAGGTTTTCCATTGAATCCAATATTAAAGAAATATGAGTTTCCTAATATTCTCTCAAGTCAGATAGGGGTAGGACCAATTGTATTTGAGTTTTTGGAACCAACTAATAAAAGCTCTATTTACCAAAACTGTTATGACAATAGAGGGGAGGGCCTAGCAGACCTTATTTATCTAGTAGATGATTTGGAAGTTGAAATTGAAAAGCTTATTAAAAAAGGAGTAGATCTTATAGATTCGAATAAAGACTATGCTATTTTGGAAACTAGAAAGGAAGGCAATATACTTACTCGCCTTATCCAAAGCTAGTTTACTAATTACTTTGAAATCTTTAAAGCTGGAGCTGGCGATTGGATTCGAACCAACGACCGGCTGATTACAAATCAGCTGCTCTACCTAACTGAGCTACGCCAGCTAAAACTCGCGGCATTCTAACATACAGGTAAAAACTTCTTTCTAGTTAACTTTAGATTTTTTTTAAAGAAACTTCTCCGAACCTCAGGTAATGACTTTCTCCATTTTCCTTAAAGATTAATTCACCGTTTTCTGTAATTCCATCTACAAATCCCTTTTTGGTCTTTCCCTCAAATTTAACTAAACATTCTTTGTTTTTTAATAAATTTAGTCTTTCAAAATCTTTTTTATAAAAAGAAAAACCTTTAGCTTCAAAATTACTTCTTAAACTTAGCAGGGATTCGAGAAGCAGTCCTGCTATTAAGTTTCTATCAAAATCCCTTCCAAAATAAAGACTTAGTGAAGTCCAGTCCTGGTTAATCGAAACTTGCTCTTGCGCCGACATCAGGACATTTAAACCAACTCCAACTACTATGCCAGTTCTTTTTTTACTTGAGAAAGTTTCAACCAAAATACCTCCCACCTTCTTTTTGGATAAAAATAGATCATTGGGCCATTTTATTTTTAATTCCTCATCTAGTAAGGGCTCGAGGTTTTGTGAGATTGCTACGGCTGTACTTAAGCTTAAACCTTCTAGATCTATAGGTTTTAAAGATGAGTTCCAAGCAAAAGAAAGGTAAATATTAAGATTTGCTGGGCTTTCCCATTTTTTTCCACTTCGTCCACGCCCAGCGTCTTGTTGTTCAGCAAAAATAGCAAAAGAATCCTCAAAGTTTTGCACTTTATCTAGTTTTCTCCTAGCTTCGTCGTTTGTAGAGCCAATTACTTCAAATATAGTCAGGTCTACTAAAGATTCTTTATTTAAATTAGAAAGGTTCTTAAGTATCTCTTTTTTGTTGAGTAATTGTCTTTTTTCAGTCATTTTCCTTTGAAGCATAACAAATCTATTAAATTAAGTTGACAAGGTATTGTGAGGGCTCCAGAATTGCCCGCTATTTTAAGCAGAAGGAGGGGTTGGGGAGCGGTCAAACCCAGCAGACTGTAAATCTGCCGCCTCGTGCTTCGCAGGTTCGAATCCTGCCCCCTCCACCAGCTCTTAAATTTAGATTCCAAAATGTTCGAAAAACACTTGCAATAAAGGCTTAAACGGTCTATAAACACGCTCCGAGCTTTGGGTTGTTAGTGGGTTTCGCTGTATTTTTAACTTATTAAGTTATAAGGATTTTTTTATCTGTTTATTCGGAACGCTCTTTTCTGCCCTGAAAGTCAATAAATATAAGGGTTTTGGCTCATATAGCTCAGGTGGTAGAGCACGTCCTTGGTAAGGACGAGGTCACCGGTTCAACTCCGGTTATGAGCTCCAGATAAAAATGTTTTTGAATAGGAAATAAAAAATGTCGAAACAAAAATTTGAAAGAACTAAGCCTCATGTAAATGTAGGAACAATAGGGCATGTTGATCATGGTAAGACAACTCTTACAGCTGCTTTAACAAAAGTAAGCTCAGAGGCCTTTGGATCTGACTTTACGAACTTTGAGGGTATAGATAATGCTCCTGAAGAGAAAGAAAGAGGAATTACCATAGCAACATCTCATGTAGAGTATGATTCAGATGCAAGACACTATGCGCACGTGGATTGCCCAGGTCATGCCGACTATGTAAAAAATATGATTACTGGTGCTGCTCAGATGGATGGAGCAATTCTAGTCGTCAGTGCTGCTGATGGTCCAATGCCCCAAACAAGAGAACATATTCTTCTCGCAAGACAAGTTGGAGTACAACACATAGTTGTGTTCTTGAACAAAGCCGACCAAGTTGATGATGCTGAGCTTATAGAACTGGTAGAAATGGAAGTTAGAGATCTTCTTACTGAATATAATTTCCCAGGAGATGATACTCCTATAATTACAGGCTCAGCCTTAAAAGCTCTAGAGGGGGATGCCGAAAATGTCGAAAAGATCAAAGAGCTTGTGAACTCTTTAGATACTTTTATACCAGAACCAGTAAGAGAGCTAGATAAACCTTTCTTAATGCCGATAGAAGATATTTTCACTATCCAAGGTAGAGGCACTGTAGTTACTGGAAGAATTGAAAGAGGCGAAGTTAAGGTTAATGAAGAAATAGAGATTGTTGGTATAAGGGAAACAAGCAAAACCACTTGTACAGGCGTGGAGATGTTTAGAAAACTTCTAGACGAAGGTAAAGCGGGTGAAAATGTTGGAATCCTTCTTAGAGGAACTGAAAGAGATGGAGTAGAGAGAGGTCAGGTTTTAGCTAAGCCTGGTTCCATTACTCCTCATACTAAGTTTGAAGCTCAAATCTATGTATTAACTAAGGAAGAAGGTGGAAGACACACGCCATTCTTTAAAGGATATAGGCCCCAATTCTATGTTAGAACCACTGACGTAACTGGAGCTGTTGAATTACCTGCTGATGTAGAAATGGTAATGCCCGGAGATGATATAAGTATATCGGTAGAACTGATTTCTCCTGTAGCAATGGAAGAAGGAATGAACTTTGCTATAAGAGAAGGCGGACGAACTGTAGGTTCTGGGGTAGTTTCTAAAATTATTGAGTAGGCCAGTAGCTCAATTGGCAGAGCGGTGGTCTCCAAAACCACAGGTTGGGGGTTCGATTCCCTCCTGGCCTGCCAGCTTAAGCTACTAGCTTAGAAGGCAAGAAATGAGAAATGGAAGTTAGATTAGGAACTATGCAGAATTATTTTCGTTGGTCAGTTGGTTTACTCCTTATAGCAATAGCTATTTATGGTAATTCTTATTATTCACTAGAACCTCTCTTATACAGAGTGTTGGGAGTCCTAGTTCTTTTGGCTTTATCAACTGTTATTTTGGTTACAACAGTTGAGGGTAAAGAGGGCCTAAAGTTGATACTAGAATCAAGAACTGAAATTAGAAGGGTTGTTTGGCCTTCGAGACCTGAAACTACTCAGACTACGCTAATAGTAATAGTAGCTATAACAATTGCCGGTTTAATTCTCTGGGGTCTCGATTCTTTATTTGGTTGGGCAACAGCTTCTTTATTAGGATAGTTATGACTATGGAATGGTATGTAATTCACGCTTATTCAGGTTATGAGAACAAAGTACGCGAAGCTCTAATGGAGAGAATTGAAAGGTTTAGCATGGAAGATAATTTTGGTGAAATTCTGGTTCCTTCAGAAGAAGTAGTTGAATTAAGAGGAGGGCAAGAGAAAAGAATTCAAAGAAAATTTTTCCCGGGATATGTACTTGTTAAGATGGAGCTAAATGATTCAACCTGGCATCTAGTCAAAGATACGCCAAGAGTAATGGGTTTTATTGGTGGTTCTAAAGATAAACCTATCCCTATAAGCGAAGAAGAAGCTAAAGGAATAATGCAGCAATTGGAGCATGGAGCTGAAGTTGCCAAACCAAAAATTACCTTTGAACCAGGAGAAATGGTCAGAGTTATAGACGGACCTTTTAATGATTTTAGTGGAGTTGTTGAAGAAGTTAACTATGAAAAAAGTAAAGTTAGGGTCGCAGTTCTCATTTTTGGAAGATCGACCCCTGTTGAATTGAATTTCAATCAAATAGAGAAAGCATAATGGCCAAACAAATTAATGGTTATATAAAATTACAAGTGCCTGCTGGAACTGCCTCTCCTAGTCCTCCTGTGGGCCCTGCTTTAGGTCAGCATGGATTAAATCTAATGGATTTCTGTAATGCTTTTAATGCGAGAACTAATGATATAGAAAAAGGATTGCCTGTTCCTGTTGTTATAACTGTATATGAAGATAAGTCTTTTAACTTTATTATTAAAACCACTCCGGCATCAATACTTATAAAGAAAGCAGCTGGATTAGAAAAAGGTAGTGGCACACCTAACAGTCTAAAAGTGGGGCAAGTTACTAGAGCTCAACTAGAAGAGATCGCTAAAATTAAGGACGCAGACCTAACCGCAGCTGATATGGATGCTGCTGTAAGAACTTTAGAAGGAAGTGCTAGGAGCGCAGGAATCGAGGTGGAAGGGTAGTGGCAAAACTAAGTAAAAGGCAAGAGTATTTGAGTACTCTAGAAGAAAGAAAGTATTCAGTTTCTGAAGCGATACAATTCTTGAAATCTGGACCTAAAACAAATTTTGAAGAATCTGTAGATGTATCCATTAATTTAGGAATAGATGCTTCAAAATCTGATCAAACAGTAAGAAGTGCAACTTCCTTACCTGCAGGCACAGGAAAAACTTGCAAGGTTGCTGTTTTTGCTGAGGCAGAACAAGCAAAAGAAGCATTAGAATCTGGGGCTGATGCTGTGGGTATGGAAGATTTAGCAGAGAAGATAAAAAAAGGAGAAGATGACTTTGATGTTGTAATCGCAACTCCAGCAACTATGAAGATAGTGAGCCCTCTAGGAAAAATATTAGGACCAAAAGGGACAATGCCAAATCCTAAAACTGGGACTGTAACTAAAGACATAGGGAAGGCTGTTAAGAATGCGAAAGCTGGACAAATTAGATACAGAGCCGATAAAAGCGGAATTATTCATGGAAGAATAGGTGATCTTTCTTACAGTTCTGAACAGATTCAACAAAACATCGAGACCTTATTAGTAGATATTAAAAGAAATAAGCCAGCTTCTTCTAAAGGAATTTTTATTCAGAAATTATCTTTAAGCTCTACTATGGGTGCAGGAATAGAATTGGATATGGGTACATTAAGTTTTTAGAAATGAATATATTTAAAAAAGAATTCTTAGGTAAGGTGCGGTTTGTTCGCATTTATCAAAGACCGTAGGTGCAAAACATTTGTTTTGCTTAATTATCAAAGCCTACGCAGATGGAAGTGATCATAACGAAAGTTATGTTTTTACATCCAATTTTCTAACTAAAAGAATTTTAGTTAGAGGAGTATAAGAAGATGCCAATGCGCATTGACGATAAGAAAGTAGCAGTAGAAGAGTTAAACGAAATAGCAAATAAAGCTGTTTCAGCTGTAGCAGCCGATTATCACGGTACCTCTGTTTCTGAATTAACTAAATTAAGGGAAGAAGCTAGAAATTCTTCTGTTCATTTAAAGGTTATCAGGAATACGTTAGCTAAAAGAGCTTTAACTGACACCAAATTTTCTTGTTTTGATGAGCTTTTAGTTGGTCCAACTATCTTAGCTTTTTCTTTGGACGATCCTGCTAGCGCAGCGAAGTTGGCAAATAACTTTAATAAAGTTAATTCCAATTTCAAAGTTAAGGGTTTGTCTATGGGGGAGACCTTATTAGAGTTAAGTAGATTGAGTGATATAGCAAATCTTCCTACTAAAGAAGAAGCTATAGCTCAGTTGGCAGGTTTGCTAAATGCCCCTCTAGTTAAGTTGGTTTCATTGATTAATGAAATTCCTACCAAATTAACTAGAACTTTAGAGGCAGTTAAGCAACAAAAACAACAGGCAGAATCTTAGATTTTATAAATTTATTGGAGAATAAAATGGCATTAAGCAAAGAAGAAATTTTAGAAGCTATTTCTGAAATGAGCGTAATGGATATAGTTGATTTAATTTCAGCTATGGAAGAGAAATTTGGAGTATCTGCGGCTGCTCCGGTAGCAGTTGCAGCAGCACCATCATCAGGTGAACCTGAAGGCTCAGATGAAGCTGAAGTAGCATCTGGAGATCTACTTTTGGCAGAAGTAGGAGATAAGAAAGTTGATGTTATTAAGGCAGTTAGATCAATAACTGGGCTAGGACTCAAGGATGCAAAGGGGCTTGTTGACGGCGCTCCTTCAGTCATAAAGGAAGGAATACCTAAAACTGAAGCAGATGAATACTTTAAACAGCTAGAAGAAGCAGGAGCTAAAGCAGAGTTTAAATAAGAATTAACAATTTTTCTTAATTTTAAAAAAAGAGGTACTTATGGCATTTTCATACACCGAGAAGAAGAGAGTAAGACGCAGTTTTGAGAAGATATCAAGCGTTATGGATTTACCCAATCTTTTAGCTACTCAAATAGAGTCTTATGAGCATTTTCTTCAAAGGAAAGCTGACCCTTTAAAGAGGAATAACCAAGGACTAGAGTTGGTCATTAATTCAATCTTTCCAATTGAGAGTCATAATGGACTTGCAAGAATGGAATGTACTAGCTACGAGCTTGGTGAACCTATTTATGATGAGAGGGAGTGTAAGTTAAAGGGAATTACCTATGAAGCTTCTCTTCACATAAATTGCGATCTCTTTTTTATTGATAAAGAAACTGAAAAATTAAAGGAAGGAAAATCTCAAAAAGTTTACTTGGGCACAGTACCATTAATGACTGATCATGGAAGCTTTGTTATTAATGGAACAGAAAGGGTCGTAGTTTCCCAGTTGCATCGTTCCCCAGGGTTATTTTTTGATCATGATAAGGGTAAAAGCCATTCTTCAGGAAAAGTTTTATACGGTGCTCGAGTAATTCCTTATAGGGGTTCATGGCTTGACTTCGAGTTTGATGCTAAGGATCTCGTTTATGTAAGAATAGATAGAAGGAGAAAGCTTCATGCATCAATTCTTCTAAAGGCCTTAGGGTTTTCAAACCAAGGTATTTTAGAATGCTTCTACGAAACAGAAATATTTAAGATAAAACCAAATAATACCTATCAACTCCAATTAATACCTAAAAGATTAATGGGTAGAGTTACTCCCATGGATATTTCATATAGAGGTGAAGTGATAGTTAAGAAAGGCGAAAGAATAAGCGCAAGACACATTAGAAAAATCGAAAGTACCAAAATAAAACACCTGGAATACGAACAGAATAGTATGGAAGGACTTGTTCTTGCTAAAGACATAGTAGATAAGACAACAGGTGAAATCTTAATAGGATGTAATTCCATAATAGATGAAGAGGTTCTAGACACTTTACAAACCTTAGGTTTAAAAGAAGTACAAACTCTTTATATAAACGACTTGGAATCAGGACCTTATATGGCAGATACGTTAAGGGCAGATTCGACCACGAATGATATAGAGGCACTAGTTGAAATCTATAGGATGATGAGGCCTGGAGAGCCTCCTACCAAAGAAGCTGCCACAACATTATTTAATAGTCTTTTCTTTAATCCTGAAAGATATGATCTTTCTGATGTAGGAAGAATGAAATTTAATAAAAGACTAGGAAGGCCATCTATTGAGGGGAATAGTGTTCTCGAAAACGAAGATATTGTAGACGCACTAAAAACTCTTGTTGCAATAAGGAATGGAAAAGAACATGTTGATGACATTGATCATCTGGGTAACAGGAGAGTTAGATCAGTTGGTGAAATGGTTTCTAACCAATATAGAATTGGTTTGATTCGTGTTGAAAGAGCAGTTAGGGAAAGGTTAACAACAGCTGACACAGATGATCTTGGGCCTCAAGATTTAATTAATGCAAAACCTGTTTCTGCTGCTATTAAAGAATTCTTTGGATCTAGCCAACTATCTCAGTTTATGGATCAAGTAAATCCTTTAGCTGAGATCACTCATAAGAGAAGGGTTTCTGCCTTAGGCCCAGGTGGACTTACAAGGGAAAGAGCAGGATTTGAAGTTAGAGATGTACATCCTACTCATTATGGAAGAGTGTGCCCTATAGAGACCCCGGAAGGGCCAAATATTGGGTTAATAAATTCTTTAGCTGCCTTTGCAAGAACTAACGAATACGGTTTTTTAGAAAGTCCTTTTAGAAAAGCTAAGAATGGAAAAGTCACTGATAATTTTAAATATTTGTCAGCTATAGAGGAAGGAGATTATGTTATTGCGCAAGCCAGTGCACTTTTAGATAACACTAATAGATTTACCGAAGAACTTGTGCCTGTCCGGTATAAAAATGAATTTTCACTTATGCCTCCTGAAAGAGTTGATTTTATGGATGTGTCTCCTCAACAAGTAGTTTCAATTGCTGCTGCTCTTATTCCTTTTTTAGAACATGACGATGCCAATAGAGCTCTAATGGGTTCAAATATGATGAGGCAAGCAGTTCCTACCCTCCAAACTGAGACACCTTTGGTAGGGACAGGGATGGAAAGGATAGTTGCAAGAGACTCGGGTTCTTGCGCTATAGCTAAAAGAGGAGGAGTTGTAGAAAGTATTGATGCAAGCAGAATTGTAGTAAGGGTAAATGAGAAGGAAATAAATCCTGGGGACTCAGCGGTTGATATTTATAACATTATAAAATATACAAGATCTAATCAGACTACTTGCATAAATCAAAGACCTATAGTTACTGAAGGAGACAAGGTTAGCAAGAATGATATTTTAGCTGATGGTCCTTCAGTAGATTTGGGTGAGCTTGCACTGGGTCAGAATGTTCGAATTGCTTTCATGCCTTGGCATGGATATAACTTTGAAGACTCGATCCTTATTTCAGACAGGATTGTCAGTGAAGACAAGTTCACTAGTATTCATATACAAGAACTTACTTGCATAGCAAGGGATACAAAATTAGGAGCAGAAGAAATTTCAGGGGATATTCCAAATGTTGGTGACTCTGCCTTATCTAAACTTGATGAATTTGGAATAGTTTACATAGGTGCTGAAGTCAAGGCTGGAGATATCCTTGTTGGCAAAGTGACTCCAAAAGGAGAAACTCAACTAAGTCCGGAGGAAAAGTTATTAAGAGCTATATTTGGTGAAAAGGCTTCAGATGTGAAGGATAGCTCTTTAAGAGTCCCTTCTGGAGGTGATGGAACTATTATTGATGTTCATGTCTTTACAAGAGACGGGTTAGAAAAAGATGGAAGAGCATTAGACATTGAAGAGTCACAATTGAAAGAGATAAAAAAAGACGTAGATGAAGAACTGAGTATTATTGAAGGTGCAACCTTTTCTAGATTGGAGAATATTATAATCGGGAAAAAAGTAGCATCTTCAAAAGGGATTCCTAAGGGTTCAGTCATTAAAAAAGATCATTTAGATGCGATGTCTAAAAATGACTGGTTCAAGATCCGTTTTCAGAATGAGGCTATAAATAAACAACTTAAGCAGATTGAATTAAATCTTAATGAGTATAGAGAAAATCTTAAAGAGATTTTTAAACAAGAGAAATCTAAGGTATCTGGTGGAGATGACTTAGCTCCAGGTGTCTTAAAAATTGTTAAGGTTTATTTAGCAATCAAAAGAAGAATTCAACCAGGAGATAAGTTAGCAGGCAGGCATGGAAATAAAGGAGTGATTTCTGTAATTATGCCCATGGAAGATATGCCTTATGATGAAAATGGTGAGCCCGTTGATATAGTGCTCAATCCTCTTGGGGTGCCTTCTAGAATGAATGTTGGCCAAGTTTTGGAGACCCATCTGGGTTGGGCTGCTAAAGAACTTGGCTCAAAAATAAAGGATTTAATTGATGAAGGTCAAAATGTTTCAGAAATTAGATCTTTATTAAATAAGATTTATGGAAACGACCCCAATAAGAATCTAAATTCCCTTAATGACAAAGAAATTCAAGAGCTGGCAGGAAATTTAAGAAATGGAGTTCCAATGGCTACTCCTGTATTTGACGGAGCTAAAGAATCTGAAGTAAAAGATATGCTTGAGTTAGCAGGATTACCTTTAAGTGGTCAGTGTAAACTCTATGATGGTAGAACAGGAGAGGAGTTTGATAGACCTGTAACCTTAGGCTACATGTACATACTTAAGTTAAATCATCTTGTTGAAGACAAGATGCACGCTAGATCTACTGGAAGTTATAGTTTGGTAACTCAACAGCCTCTGGGTGGTAAAGCCCAGTTTGGAGGACAAAGATTTGGTGAAATGGAAGTGTGGGCTTTGGAAGCTTACGGAGCTGCCCATACTCTTCAAGAGATGTTAACAGTTAAGTCTGATGATGTAATCGGAAGGACAAGAGTTTATAAGAATCTTGTAGATGGAAATTTTGAGATGGATGCTGGTATCCCAGAATCTTTTAATGTATTAACCAAGGAAATTAGATCCTTGGGTATTGATTTAGAACTTGAGTCAGTAGAGAAGAAGTAGGAGAGAAAAATGAGAGATTTAATCAATGTGTTAAGGGATCAAGGTCATGGAATTGAATACAATAGCATTAAAGCTGGACTTGCTTCTCCTCAACAAATTAGATCCTGGTCTTATGTGGAAGTAAAAAAACCTGAAACTATAAACTACAGAACTTTCAAACCTGAAAGAGACGGGTTATTTTGTTCCAAAATATTTGGCCCTATAAAAGACTATGAATGTATTTGTGGCAAATACAAAAGGATGAAGCACAGAGGAGTGGTTTGTGAGAAATGTGGTGTAGAAGTCACTTTATCCAAGGTTAGAAGAGAAAGAATGGGTCATATAGAATTAGCATCACCTGTAGCTCATATTTGGTTCTTGAAATCACTTCCTTCTAGGATAGCTTTGGCTTTAGATTTAACCTTAAGAGATTTAGAGAGAGTTCTTTATTTCGAGTCCTTTATCGTGATCGACCCTGGTATGACAGACTTGGAACCATGCCAATTACTTTCAGATGAAGAATATTATGAATCATTAGAGCAATGGGGTGATGAATTTAGTGCTGGAATGGGAGCAGAATCTGTCCAAAATTTATTGAGAGACCTTGATTTAGATTCAGAAATTTTACGACTTCAAGAAGAAATTCCAAATACAAAATCAGAGGCGAAATTAAAGAAACTTTCTAAAAGACTAAAACTATTAAAATCTTTTAAAGATTCAGGCAATAAGCCTGAATGGATGGTAATGGAAGTCTTACCAGTTCTACCGCCTGATTTAAGGCCATTAGTTCCTTTAGAAGGAGGAAGATTTGCAACTTCAGATTTAAATGACCTTTATAGAAGGGTAATTAATAGAAACAACAGACTCAAGAGACTACTAGATCTTAATGCACCTGACATTATCACTAGAAATGAAAAAAGAATGTTGCAAGAATCTGTTGATGCTCTTCTTGATAATGGCAGAAGGGGTAGGGCGGTTACTGGTTCCAATAAAAGGCCGCTTAAATCCTTAGCTGACATGATTAAAGGGAAACAAGGAAGATTTAGACAAAACCTTTTAGGGAAAAGGGTAGACTATTCAGGAAGATCTGTAATAGTTGTCGGCCCCACTCTTAAGCTACATCAATGCGGCCTTCCTAAAAAGATGGCTTTAGAGCTTTTTAAGCCTTTTGTATTTGGAAAGCTACAACAACTCGAGTTGGCAAGTACCATCAAATTAGCTAAGAAGATGGTAGAAAGAGAAGAGCCAGAAGTTTGGGATATTCTTGCAGAAGTAATTAGAGAACATCCAGTATTATTAAACAGAGCCCCCACCCTGCATAGATTGGGAATTCAAGCTTTTGAGCCTGTTTTGGTTGAAGGTAAAGCTATACAACTACACCCTTTAGTCTGTAAGGCTTATAACGCTGATTTTGATGGCGACCAAATGGCAGTTCATGTGCCGCTCACATTAGAAGCGCAGCTTGAATGTAGAGCACTTATGATGGCTACGAACAATATTCTTTCTCCAGCAAATGGAAAGCCAATAATCGATCCTTCACAAGATGTGGTTCTAGGCATTTATTACATGACAAGAGAGAAGATAAACGCAAAAGGAGAAGGTCAAGTTTTGTCTTCTCCTGAAGAGGCAAATAGAGCTTTTCAGTTAAATGCTGTAGATCTTCATGCAAAAATTAAAGTTAGACTCAAACCTAACAATCTTCCTGATGAAAAAACAGAAATAATAGAAACAACCCTTGGAAGAACTTTATTATATGAATTGTTGCCTGAAGGAATGCCTTTTAATTTAGTTAATAAGACTCTGGACAGCAAGACAATCTCAAGTCTTATAGATGTTTGTTATAGAAAATCTGGTTTAAAGAAGACTGTAATATTTGCAGATAGATTAATGTACATGGGTTATCAGTTCTCTACGAAGTCAGGAGCTTCTTTATGTATAGATGATTTTGTTATTCCTGAAGAGAAAGAAAAATATGTAATTGAAGCTGAAAGTGAAGTTAAAGATATTGAGGCTCAATTTGCTTCAGGCCTTGTCACCAAAGGAGAAAAATACAACAAAGTCATTGATATCTGGTCAAGAGCAAACGAGATGATAGCTAAAGCAATGATGGATAATATTTCTACTGAAGAAATAAAAGACTCAGAGGGAAATCTTGTTACCACAGATTCTTTTAATTCTGTTTACATGTTTGCCGATTCTGGGGCTAGGGGTTCTCCAGCTCAGATAAGACAACTAGCTGGGATGAGGGGGTTAATGGCAAAGCCTGACGGATCAATTATAGAAACTCCTATTACTGCAAATTTTAGAGAAGGTCTTACAGCCCAACAATACTTTATTTCAACTCATGGAGCTAGAAAGGGGTTAGCTGATACGGCACTTAAAACAGCAAACTCTGGGTATTTAACCAGAAGACTGGTTGACGTAGCTCAAGATCTAGTTATTAGTGAAGATGATTGCAAAACTTCTACTGGCATAGTTATGAGACCTATTATTGATGGAGGTGAGGTAATCGTTCCTTTAGGAGATAGAGTTTTAGGAAGAACAGTTTCCAAAAATGTTTTAGGGCCAGATAACAAAAAAATCTTAATAAAAAAAGGTACGTATATTGATGAAGATTTGATCGACAAATTTGATGATCTTGGTGTCTATGAATTAAAAGTAAGGTCAGCTATCCATTGCGAGACTATTTATGGTGTTTGTTCTAAATGTTACGGAAGGGACCTTGGAAGAGGCCATGAATCACATATAGGAGAAGCAGTAGGAATAGTTGCGGCACAATCTATAGGTGAGCCTGGTACCCAGCTAACAATGAGAACTTTTCATATAGGTGGAGCAGCTTCTGGAACTTCAGCTGAAGACAATGTTGAGGCAGGCATAGATGGTAAGATTGTCTATGATTGTAGAACAATTAAAAGAAAGGATAATACCTATGTTGTTTTATCTCAGTCTTCAGAATTAAGCGTTGAAGATAAAGAAGGAAGAACAATTGAAAGATACAAGATTCCATACGGAACAACTCTTAATTTTCCAAACGGATCAAAAATTAAACAAGGAGATGTCCTAGCTAAATGGGACCCTTTGACTAGACCTATTATTGCTGAGGTAGGAGGTAAAGCCAAGTTTGTTGATATAGATGATGGAATAACAGCTAGACTAAAAACTGATGATCTTACTGGCCTTTCTAATATAGAAATTATTGATATAACTGAAAGGGCTAAAGGTGAGGCTCAAGAAAAGAAACCTTCTATACATATAGTGGATGGCAGAGGAAAAGAGAAAACTATTCCAGAATCAGAAGCTCCTGCCATTTATACTCTCCCAGGTAATGCGTTCATTGGCCTAAATGATGGGCAAGACATTGAGTTGGGAAGTGTAATAGCTAGAGTTTCACAAGAGTCAGCAAAAACTAAAGATATTACGGGCGGTCTACCTAGAGTTGCTGATTTGTTTGAAGCTAGAAAACCTAAAGAGCCAGCAATCCTAGCTCTAGAAAGTGGAATAGTATCTTGGGGTAAACCTACTAAAGGCAAAGAAAGATTAATTATTACTGATGAATCAGGAAATGAGTGTGCAAGCCTAATTCCTAAGACCAGACATATAAATGTATTTGAAGGAGAGAGAATAGAAAAGGGTGACATTGTTTCGGATGGTGCTTTGAGCCCTCATGACATTTTGGAATTACGAAGTCTTGAAGAGCTTACAGAATATGTCGTAACTGGAATACAAGAAGTTTATAGGCTTCAAGGTGTAACTATTAATGAGAAGCATATTGAGGTCATCTTGAAGCAAATGTTAAGGAAAGTTGAAATAACTGACGCAGGTGATTCAGACTTCATAACAGGAGAACAAGCTGAATTATCTAAGGTAAAGGAAACTAACAAAGAACTTTCTAAGGATAAAAAAGCAAAAATTAAATATAAAAGAATATTATTAGGAATAACTAAAGCTTCTCTTGCTACTGATTCATTTATTTCAGCTGCTTCTTTTCAGGAAACAACTAGAGTGTTAACTGAAGCTGCAACGACTGGACGAAAAGATAACCTCAGGGGCCTTAAAGAAAATGTAGTAGTAGGCCGTTTAATACCTGCTGGTACTGGCCTGGCTATGATGAAAGAAGAAAAGATAGAAGTGGATGATCCGGATTCAATTGATCTCGAGGAAGCCCTAAGTCAAGCGTTAAGTGAACAAGAAGTTGAGTAATTGATTGACGCGGATAATACCAATAATTAAAATGCGCGACCTTAAATTCTACAATTTATAAAAGATGTCTACTGTCAATCAACTTATTAGGAAGCCAAGAAAAAGGAAGAAGCTTAAGACAGATGTGCCTGCTTTAAAAGGCTCTCCTCAAAAGAGAGGTGTTTGTACTAGGGTTTATACTACAACACCAAAGAAACCTAACTCAGCATTAAGAAAAGTTTGTAAAGTTAGATTAACTTCTGGCTTTGAAGTGATTTCTTACATAGGAGGAGAGGGACATAATCTTCAAGAGCATTCTGTTGTTCTTATCAGAGGAGGAAGGGTTAAAGATTTGCCCGGAGTTAGATATCACACTATAAGAGGTACCTTAGATACTGCTGGTGTAGATGATAGAAAACAGAGAAGATCAAAATATGGCGCTAAGAAATCTAAATAGAGAAAATAATGTCTAGAAGAAAAGCAGCCCCTAAGAGAAAAATATTACCTGACCCTAAATATGGGAATTTAAAGCTGGCCAAATTCATGAATCAGATTATGAAAAACGGCAAGAAATCCATTGCAGAAGGTATTGTTTATGGAGCTCTATCAGAGATTGAAAGCAAATCTAAAAAAGAACCTGTAGAAGTTTTTGAGAAAGCTCTTGAAGAGGTAGGTCCAGTGGTGGAAGTAAAAGCAAGAAGAGTAGGGGGTGCAACTTATCAAATACCCTTGGAAGTTAGATCTTCAAGACGCCAAGCGTTAGCCATGCGTTGGCTTGTAAGTAGTGCTAGATCAAGATCTGAAAAAACCATGACTTTAAAACTAGCCAATGAGTTGATCGATGCCTCTGAAGGAAAGGGAGAAGCAATTAAGAAGAAAGAAGATACCCACAGAATGGCAGAAGCGAACAGAGCTTTTTCGCATTTTAGATTTTAATTATTAAACAACATACTTAAAAAATGGCAAGATCTACTCCATTAGAACTCTACAGGAATATCGGTATTATAGCTCACGTAGATGCTGGTAAAACCACTACTACAGAGCGAGTTCTCTTTTATACAGGAATATCCCATAAGATAGGCGAAGTTCATGATGGAGCAGCCGTAATGGACTGGATGGAGCAAGAACAGGAAAGAGGAATTACTATTACTTCCGCTGCAACAACTTGCTTTTGGAAAGGGACAAGTCAGCAATTTACTGAACATAGAATTAACATCATAGATACCCCTGGTCACGTTGACTTTACTATTGAGGTGGAAAGATCACTTAGAGTTTTAGATGGGGCCATTGTTGTCTTTTGCGCTAGTTCTGGAGTTGAGCCTCAGTCTGAAACTGTGTGGCGCCAAGCAAATAGATATGAAGTTCCGAGATTAGCATTTGTAAACAAAATGGACAGAGCAGGTGCAGATTTCTTAAAAGTTGTTGATCAAATGAAAACAAGGTTGGGTGCAAACCCAGTTCCTGTTCAGTTACCCATAGGAGCTGAAGAAGACTTTAAAGGGGTAATAGACCTAATAAATATGAAGGCTATTTATTGGAGCGAAGAAGACATGGGAACTTCATTTGCCTTGGAAGAGATACCTGAAGAGTTAGTTTCTGAAGCAAATAAATGGCGAGAAAATATGCTCGAGATAGCAGCTGAAGCAAACGAAGCTCTTATGGACAAATACTTAGAAGAGGGAGATCTATCTGTAGAGGATATTAAAGCAGGACTAAGAGAAAGAAACTTATCTTCTGAAATTGTTATAACTCTATGCGGAGCTGCTTTTAAAAATAAGGGAGTGCAAACACTTCTAGATGCAGTGATAGATTTTCTACCTGCACCAAATCAAGTTAAACCTGTGACAGGCGTATTGGATGATAAAGGAACAGCAGGCACTAGGAAGGCAGATGATAAAGAACCTTTTTCTGGGCTTGCTTTTAAGATAGCGACCGATCCCTATGTAGGATCTCTAACTTTTGTAAGAGTCTATTCTGGAACTCTAAACTCAGGGGATTCAGTCTTTTTACCCTTGAAAAGAAAGAAAGAAAGAATTGGGCGAATGCTTCAAATGCATTCAAATAAGCGTAAAGAAATAGATGAAGTCCGCGCAGGGGATATTTGTGCAGTTATAGGTTTAAAGCAAGCTGTTACAGGAGAGACTCTTTGTGATGAAAAAAATCAGATAATTTTAGAGAAAATGAATTTTCCTGATCCAGTAATTTCTGTTGCAGTAGAGCCAAAGACTAAAGAAGATCAGGAAAAGATGGGCATAGCCTTAGGAAGATTAGCTCAAGAAGACCCTTCTTTTAAGATGAGAACAGATGAAGAGTCAGGCCAAACAATCATTTCTGGAATGGGAGAACTTCACCTTGATGTTTTAGTAGACAGAATGAGAAGAGAATTTAACGTAGAAGCCAATATGGGAAAACCCCAAGTAGCTTATAGAGAAACAATTAGAAAATTAGTCGAACAGGAAGCTAAATTTGTAAGACAATCAGGAGGAAGAGGTCAATACGGGCATGTATACATAAAAATGGAGCCCTTAAAATCAGATGAAGAAAATTATGAATTTGTAAATAAAATAGTAGGAGGCACTATTCCTAAAGAGTTTATTCCTGCTGTTGATAAAGGCTGTCGGGAACAAATGGAAGCTGGGGTAATAGCAGGATATCCTTTAGTTAAAATTAAAGTTACGCTTTATGACGGCTCATTTCATGATGTAGATTCTAGTGAAATAGCTTTCAAAGTAGCGGGCTCAATGGCTTTTAAGGATGGAGCTTTGAAAGCAGATCCAGTCCTATTGGAGCCCATTATGAGCCTTGAGGTAGTAACCCCTGAAGAATATATGGGTGATGTGGTTGGAGATTTAAGCAGAAGGAGAGGAGTTATAGGTGGTATGGATGACGGTCCTTCTGGCAAGGTTATTTCCGGAGAGGTGCCTTTAGCAGAAATGTTTGGCTATGCAACTGATCTCAGATCAGCAACACAAGGAAGGGCAACTTTTACTATGGAACCTCTTAAATATTCAGAAGTACCACCCAATGTTGCTGAAGCTGTAATTAATAAGAACGAATAACTAGTTTTAATTAATCTAAAAACCCCTTCATTAAAGGGTTTTTTTATATATTTATGTTGACACTTTGGCGTCACAAACCTAGAATTTGCGCTCTTTTTTGATGGTTGGGCTCTAATCATGAATTTTTGCTGATTTGAGCCTTTTTTAATAGTAGTTTTGCCCTTTTTTTAGGCAAAATTTTTTAACTCTTCTTAGATGAAGTGGGAACAGGATTGTGCAAAACCAAAGCATAAGAATTAGGTTAAAAGCTTTTGACCATAGGCTCATAGATAAGTCTGCGAAAGAAATCGTAGAGACAGTAAAACGCACGGGCGCTAAAGTTAAGGGGCCAATACCTTTGCCGGTTAAAAAACATAAAACAACCATCCTGACTTCCCCTCACAAAGATAAAGACGCCCGCGACCAATACGAAATAAGAACCCACAAAAGAACACTAGATATCATAGAGCCATCAGAGAAAACTTTGGATGCATTAACTAAATTAGAATTATCTGCTGGGGTGCTTGTACAGATCAGTCTAGATGAGGTTTGAATCATGTCTTTAGGATTAATAGGAAAAAAACAAGGAATGACCCGAGTCTTTACAGAAGAAGGGGGGTCTCTACCTGTAACTGTGGTGAGTGTTGATGCAAATACCATTACTCAAATAAAAACTGTAGACAATGATGGTTATAGCTCTGTTCAAGTAACGACAGGTCGGAAAAAAGAAAAACACTTAACTAAATCAGAATTAGGACACTTCAAAAAATCTTCTGTAGATCCTGGAGAGGGTTTATGGGAATTTCCTATTGAAAACACAGAAATTGAGAAAGTAGAAATAGGAAAAGCCATACCTTTGGCATTATTCAAAGAGGGACAAGTAGTAGATGTTTCGGGTGTATCAAAAGGAAAAGGCTTTGCTGGAACTGTTAAAAGATGGAATTTTCAGATGCAAGATGCAACTCATGGTAATTCTTTATCTCATAGGGCACCCGGATCTATAGGCCAATGTCAAACCCCAGGAAGGGTTTGGAAAGGAAAAAAGATGTCTGGTCATATGGGATCAGAAAAGGTAACTGTCCAGAATTTAAAAATTATTTCCATAGATTTAGAGAATAGCTTGATACTTATTCAAGGTTCTATCCCTGGCTCAACAGGCTCTCGGGTGATACTAAGGCCTGCGAGAGGTGAAAATGTAGAATTCCCATTCGAAGAGACCCAACCAGAAGAGACCCAACCAGAAGAAAAAAAGCCTAAAAATAAAGCTGAGAAAACTGAATCAGAATAAAAAAATGAAAATGCAAGTTATAGATCAAAATGGAACAAAAGGATCTGAAATAGAGTTCCCAGAGACTATTTTTGCTCAAAAATATAATTTTGATCTAGTTCATCAGCTAGTTTCAACCTACATTCATAATTCTCATCCAAATACTAAAGCGCAAAAGAATAGATCTGCTGTAAGAGGAGGAGGAAGAAAGCCCTGGAGACAAAAGGGTACTGGAAGGGCCAGAGCGGGAACGATAAGAAGTCCTATTTGGAGATCAGGAGGGGTTACCTTTGCCCATGTCTTTAGACCATCAAAGAAGAAAAAGGTAAATAGGAAAATGTATAGAGCAGCTTTCAGATCTATACTCTCTAGATTAATTAATGAAGAAAGGTTAGTTGTTATAGATAGCCTAGAAATTAACGAACCCCCCAAAACTTCAGAAATAAAAAACTTGCTCTCAAAGTTGGGTTTTTCGAATGCTGTATTTGTTTTTAAAGAAAAGAATCAAAATTTTGAAATTGCTTCTAAAAATTTATTTAACATCCGTTCACAAACTATTAATTCATTAAATCCTGTTGACCTTATAAATGCTGAAAAGGTAGTGTTTACAGCAGATGCTCTCACTTCATTAGCAGAGGTACTTTCATAATGAAAAAGGACATTTATAACACTATTAAAGCGCCTCACCTTACTGAAAAGGTTACTAATCTTATGAATCAAAGTAATCAGTATGCATTTAAAGTAGATATTAATTCTACTAAAAAAGAAATAAAGAAAGCAGTGGAAGCATATTTCTCAGTTGAGGTAAATAAAGTCAGAGTTTTGAAGGTAAAAGGAAAGGCAAAGCGTTCTCGGCACAGAATTAAGCAAAGACCGAATTGGAAAAAAGCTTATGTAAGCGTTGCAGAAGGGCAATCCATAGATGTAGGAATAGAATAGATGGCAAACCAAATAAAAAAATCTAAACCTACTTCACCTGGAAGAAGATTTCGGTCTTGGGTTTCTAGAGAAGGTCTGCATAAAGGATCGGGCTTTCAAGCATTATTAGAAAGCAAAAAGCAAAAATCCGGCAGAAATAATAAAGGCCGTATTACTTCAAGACATAGAGGAGGAGGTCATAAGAAGAATTATCGTGTTATAGATTTTAAACGTGATAAAGATTCAATAAAAGCTCGTGTTGAAAGATTAGAATATGACCCGAATAGGTCTGCCAATATAGCTCTTGTTCTTTACCAAGACGGGGAGAGAAGATACATAATTGCTCCTGAAGGTTTAAAGGATGGAGACGTTATAGAGTCAGGATCAGCTTCTTCAATTTCGATTGGGAATTGTTTAAACCTTTCAGATATGCCATTAGGAACTTCAGTACATTGTGTTGAAATGTTTCCTGGAAAAGGAGCTCAAATAGCTAGAAGTGCTGGTTCTTCTGCTCAGATATTGGCTATTGAAGGAAGATACACAACTTTAAGGCTTCGTAGTGGAGAAGTAAGAAAAGTTCTTTCTAATTGCAAGGCCACTATCGGGGCCGTTTCTAATTCTGAACATGCCTTAAGATCTGTGGGGAAGGCTGGAGCAAAAAGATGGTTAGGGAGAAGACCAAAAGTAAGAGGTGTTGCAATGAACCCTATAGACCACCCTCATGGCGGAGGAGAAGGAAAAACTTCTGGGGGCAGACATCCAGTGACTCCTTGGGGCGTACCTACAAAAGGGTTCAGAACAAGGAAAACCAAACAACGTAGTAATCGCCTAATAGTCAGGCATAGATACCAGTAAAGAATTATGCCTAGATCATTAAGAAAAGGACCCTTTATAGATTTACATTTACAGAAGAAAGTAGATAAAGCAGTAGCTGAGAATAATAAAAAGCCAATTAAAACCTGGTCAAGAAGGTCACTCATAACTCCTCAAATGGTGGGTCTTAACATAGCTGTACACAATGGAAGACAGCATGTACCCATCTTTATCCAAGAAGATATGGTTGGTCATAAATTAGGAGAATTCGTTTTAACGAGGACTTTCAGGGTTCATTCAGGGGATAGAAAGTCAACCTAAAGAAGAAAAATGACAGAAGTAAATGCAACATTAAGGAGCGCTAGAGTATCTAGTCAGAAGGCTAGGCTGGTAGCTAATCAAATTCGTGGAAAACAAGTTGAAGAAGCTTTAGATATTCTGTCTTTTGAACTACAAAAATCAGCACCTATTATTAAAAAGGTCTTGGAATCTGCCATTGCAAATGCTGAACACAACCAAGGTCTAGACATTGATAGATTGTTTATTTCAAAAATCTTAGTTGATGAAAGTTTTACTATGAAAAGAATTAGACCGCGCGCAAGAGGCAGGGCAGATAGATACTTAAAACGTAGCTGTAACATCAAATTAATACTAGAGGAAATAAGTTAATTATGGGTCAAAAAGTTCATCCTATAGGCTTTAGATTAGGGATAACCAAAGAGCATACCTCTCATTGGTATGCTGAAAAATCTAAATATACTGAAAATTTGCTTAAAGACATTGAGGTAAAAGAGCACTTATTTTCACAATTAAGTCATGCTTCAGTAAGCAGAATAGAAATTGAGAGGACAGAAGATAATGCAAGAGTCTTTATTCATACTGCAAGGCCAGGTGTGGTAATTGGGAAAAGGGGTGAAGATATTGATCGTATGAGAGAAGAAATAACATTGATGATGGGTATACCAGTTACTTTAAGTATTCAAGAAATTAGGAAACCAGATCTAGATGCAAAGCTTTTAGCTGATAATGTTGCGCAGCAATTGGAAAGAAGAGTTATGTTCAGAAGAGCAATGAAAAGAGCAATACAAAATGCAATGAGACAAGGAGCTCAAGGTGTAAAAATTAGAGTCGCTGGAAGGTTAGGCGGTGCTGAAATAGCCAGAGCAGAATGGCACAAAGAAGGAAGAGTTCCACTTCATACTCTAAGAGCAGATGTTGATTATGGTTTTTCAGAAGCAAAAACAACTTACGGAATCATCGGCGTAAAAGCTTGGGTCTTCAGAGGGGAAATTCTAGACAAAAAGGCCAAAGAGAAAAAAGAAAAATAGTGAATTAATATGTTTCAACCTAAGAGAACTAAATATAGAAAACAGCAGAAAGGTAGAAATACAGGTAATGCAATGCGTGGCAATACTATAAGTTTCGGAACTTTTGCTCTAAAGGCTACTTCTCGTGGGATGCTAACTTCAAGACAGATTGAGTCGGCCAGAAGAGCAATGACAAGGAAAGTAAAAAGAGGGGCAAAAATTTGGATAAGAGTTTTTCCAGATAAGCCCATAACCAAAAAACCTCTGGAAGTAAGGCAAGGAAAGGGTAAGGGAAATGTTGAATATTGGGTTTGTCCAATTAAACCTGGAAAAATACTTTACGAAATGGAGGGAGTGGATGAAGACTTAGCTAGAGAAGCCTTTGCTTTGGCCTCATCAAAAATACCTGTCTCTACTAGTTTTGTGAAAAGGTCTTAAAAAATGGCTAAGAAAGAAACTTTTTTATCCAAAATTAGGGGAGACTCCTCAATCTCCCTAAACGAAGAAGAAATGTTGAGAAAAGAATTATTGGATTTAAAGATGTCTCTTGCTTCTGGCAAGTTAAAAGAGATACATAAAATTAAAAAAATTAGAAAATCTATTGCTCAACTAAAGACCGTTCAAAGAGAAGCTATAAAAGAAGGGAATAATGACTGAAAAAAATAAAAGACAGATGACAGGGTTAGTTGTTAGTTCAAAAAGAAATAAAACCATTACTGTTTTAATTGAAAGGAAAGTTAAACATCCTCTCTATAAGAAAATTATACGAAGATCTACAAAGTTACAAGCTCATGATGAGGGTAATGAATGTTCTGAAGGTGATGTAGTTATTATTGAAGAAAGTAAACCTTTTTCCAAGACTAAAAGCTGGAAGTTAGCAGAAATAGAAAAAAGAGTTAAAAATGTTGGTTAATAAAAATGATTCGTGAACATACATATCTAGAGGTAGCTGATAATAGTGGTGCCAGAAAGCTTATGTGTATAAGGGTTCTTGGTGGATCTAGGAAACGTTACGCTAAAGTAGGAGACATAGTTAAGGTAACTGTAAAGGAAGCCATTCCTACAGGAAGAGTAAAGAAAGGTGAGGTCATAGATGCTGTTGTGGTCAGGACAAAGAATAGATTGAGACGTTCTGACGGTTCTGCTATCAGATTTGATGAAAATGCGGCAGTTCTAATAAATGCTCAGAAACAACCTATTGGTACAAGAGTGTTTGGACCTGTTTCTAGGGAGCTTAGAGGTGAAGAATTTATGAGGATAATTTCTTTAGCACCGGAGGTTTTGTAAACCATGTTAAAGATTAAAAAAGGAGATGAAGTAATAGTTATTGCTGGTAGGGATAAGGGCAAGCAAGGCACTGTTTCTGCCTTAGCACCTAATAGTAAATGTTTTGTTAGCGGAGTAAATTTGGTGAAAAAACACACTAAACCCAATCCCCAAGCAGGCGTACAAGGGGGAATAGTTGAGAAAGAATCTTTGATAGATCTTTCAAATATTGCCATTTTTAACCCTTCTTCTAAAAAAGCGGACAAGGTTTCCATAAATGTCTCTGAAGAAGGTAAAAGAACAAGAGTTTATAAATCTTCAGGTAAGGAAATTTAGTAGATGATCTCTTTAAAAGAACATTATTCAGACAAGGTATTGCCAGAACTGAAACAGGTTATGGGTTTAACAACCGATATGGGAGTACCAAAAATTACAAAGGTAACTATAAATATGGGAGTAGGAGAAGTTCTTACTGATAAGAAAATTCTTGAAAATGCTGTCGAAGATTTAGCTTTAATAAGTGGCCAGAAACCCTTGATAACTAAGGTTAGAAAATCAGTAGCTAATTTTAAGATAAGAGAAGGCATGCCCATTGGATGCAAAGTGACTCTTAGAGGCGATAGGATGTTTGAATTTCTACAGAGGTTATTAGGCATTGCTATACCTAGGGAAAGAGATTTTAGAGGACTTGATATTAGTTCATTTGATGGACAAGGAAACTATTCTCTGGGGGTAAAAGAACATATTATTTTTCCTGAAATTGATTATGACAAAGTAGATAAGATACGAGGAATGGATATCTCAATTACAACATCTGCTAATAGTGATCAAGAAGGAGAATTATTATTAAGAGCTATGAATTTTCCATTTAAAGATTAGAGGTAGATATGGCAAAAGCATCAATGATTGCAAGAGAAAGAAAAAGAGAGAAGACCGTTATTCGTTATTCAAAGAAGAGGGCAGAACTGAAAGAGATGATTAAAAATCCTAATACTTCAGATGAAGATAGGGCTCAAGCTCAGGTTAAATTACAAAAACTACCTAGAGATGCTAACCCTATAAGAAAGCAAAGGCGATGTGCAATAACTGGCAGGCCTCATGCTGTTTATAGGAAATTTGGTCTTGGGAGAAATAAGTTAAGAGAATTAGCTATGAAAGGAGATATTCCAGGATTAGTTAAATCTAGTTGGTAGTTAGTATGAGTATGCAAGATCCTATCTCAAGCCTTTTAACAGGAATTAGAAACGCTCAGGCTAGAAGAAAGCCAGAATTCATTGTTTCTTCATCTTCAAAAAAAATAGCTCTTTTAGAATTGTTGGTAAGAGAAGGTTATATCGATTCAATAACTGTAGAGGAAGGAAAAAAACCTGAAGTTTCAATCCTTCTTAAATACTATGAAGGAAAACCAGTAATCAGAGAAATAAAGAGACTAAGTAAACCAGGATTAAGAGAGTATGTAGGAAAGAAAGATTTACCCTCAATTAATGGCGGTTTGGGTATTGCTGTCGTATCTACTAGTAAAGGGTTAATGACAGACAAGCAAGCCAGGGAAGCTGGTTTAGGTGGCGAGTTACTTTGTTCAGTATTTTAATTTATGGCTAAGACTTTTTTAAAACCAATCAATATACCCTCTGAAGTGTCTTTATCTTGTAAGGACAAATCAATTTTAGCAAAAGGTAAATTGGGAGAACTTGTATTAAATGTGCACTCTGATGTTGAGCTTTTAATTGATGATGAAAAAATCTCTTTTTCCCCATCCAATGAATTACCTCAGACGCTTGCTTTAACTGGCACTATGAGGGCGCTTACAAAAAATATAATAGAGGGTGTTTCAGTTGGTTTTGAAAGAAAATTAGAGATTAATGGCGTTGGTTATAGAGCTAAATTATCAGGTAATAAATTAGAATTAAGCTTAGGATTCTCCCATCCAGTAGTTTATGAACTACCTGAAGCTGTTTCAGCTGAGGTTCCTAGCCAAACCGAGATAGTTTTGAAATCAGCCGACAAACAAATAATTGGTCAAGTCGCAGCAGAAATAAGAAGTTTTAGACCTCCAGAACCTTATAAAGGAAAAGGGGTTAGGTACAGTAATGAAAGAATTAGAAGAAAAGAGTCCAAGAAAGCATAAAAATGAGTAAGAAGAATATATCAAGGTTAAGAAGAGCTAGAAAAACTAGATCTAAAGTTAGATTCAAGGATATTCATAGACTAACAGTTTTTAGATCAAGTATGCATATTTATGCACAAGTAATGCTTAATGATGGATCTGAAGTTGTAACCTCTGCCTCTTCAAATGAATCAGAAGTTAAGGGGCCGAACAATGGAAATATTGACACTGCTTCAAAGGTAGGAAGGCTTATTGCAGAAAGAGCTTTGGAGAAAGGCATAAAACAAGTTGCTTTTGATAGGTCTGGATACAAGTTTCATGGAAGAGTAAAGGCCTTAGCCATGGCTGCTAGAGAAGCTGGATTATCTTTTTAGATAAGGATTAGAAATGGAAAAAAATGTAGTAACAGACAACCTAAGTTCAGAGGTTCTTGAAGAAAAACTTGTGCAAGTAAATCGAGTTGCAAAGGTAGTTAAAGGAGGAAGAGTCTTTGGTTTTACCGCTGTTTCTGTAGTTGGAGACGGTAATGGAAAAGTAGGTTATGGCAGAGGTAAGGCCCGTGAGGTACCTATAGCAATTCAAAAAGCTCTTGATAATGCAAGGAGAAATATGGTTTCTATAGAGCTGAAAGGAAATACTATCCATTATCCTGTAAAGGCAAAGCATGGATCTTCAATTATTTTTATGAAACCCGCAGCTCCAGGAACAGGAGTTATTGCTGGAGGGGCTATGAGGGCGGTACTAGAATTAGCAGGCGTTCAAGATGTTTTAGCTAAATGTTACGGTTCTACAACACCGTTAAATGTAGTACAGGCAACTTTAAAAGCTCTTAAAGAAATGGAATCACCGAAGGGCGTCAGTCAAAGAATTGGAAAGAAGTGAAATAAATGAGTACAACTGAGATAGAAGTGAAATTGATTAAGAGCTTAATAGGCTCTAAGAGCTATCAAAGAAATTCTGTCAAGGGCTTGGGATTGTCTAAATTAGGACAAGTAGTTTTTGTAAAAGATACAGACCAGAACAGAGGGATGATCAATAAAGCAAAACATTTACTGGAAGTTAAGGAATAAAAAATAATAAGACTGATTATGAAATTGTATACCTTAAAATTAAATAATTTGATTCCACATAAGAGCCTTTCTTCAAGAACAAGTAAGCGGAAGAGAAGAGGTAGAGGACCTGGAAGTGGTCTAGGAAAAACTAGCGGAAGAGGACACAAAGGACAAGGTTCAAGATCTGGAGGAGGGGTCCGTGCAGGCTTTGAAGGCGGGCAAATGCCACTGCAAAAAAGGGTTCCCAAGTATGGGTTCTTTTCAAGGAAGAGTAGATTCTCTGAAGAAATAAGATTAAGTACTCTCATAAAGTTAGATAAAAAAGAGATTAATATTCAAGTTTTGAAAGAAGAGGATTTAATTAATCAAAATACTTCTAAGGTTAAGGTCATTAAAGATACAGAGTCTTGCTCTAAATTGAATTTGAAGGGAATAAATACAACTGCTTCTGTAAAAAATCTGATAGAAAGTGCTGGTGGGAAAATTGAGGTTTAATTATGTCTGCTAATCTTACAGGGCAACAAACAAAAGGTCTTTCAGAACTTTGGAAGAGGTTAAGGTTTGTTCTATTTGCAGTCATTGTATACAGAATTGGCACTCATATACCTATACCAGGAATAGATCCAGATAAATTAGCTTCTATATTCCAACAGAACCAAGGAACTTTATTAGATTTATTTAATATGTTTTCTGGTGGAGCACTAGAGAGAATGAGCATTATGGCTTTGAACATTATGCCTTACATAACTTCATCGATAATAATGAGTTTAATGGAAGGAACAAATCCTTCTTTGAAAAAAAGATTTAGAGAAGAAGGAGAGGAAGGAAGAAGATTGCGAACGGCTTATGTTCGATACGGAACAGTAGCACTAGCATTGCTACAAGCTACTGGTTTGGCACTTGGGCTACAGAATCAAGGTTTGGCATTAGATCCAGGACCTATTTTCCAACTTATAGCAGTTGTTTCTTTAGTAACCGGAACAGTTTTTTTAATGTGGCTAGGAGAATTAGTTACAGAGAGAGGAATAGGAAATGGTATTTCTATTATAATTTTCTCAAGTATTGTTGCAGGATTACCTCGAGCAATAGGTCAAGCATTTGAGGGTGCCAGACAAGGAGATATAAACCTACTTCTTTTGTTATCCATAGCATTAGTAGCTGTTGTCGCTGTTGCTTTCATAGTATGGGTTGAGAGAGGCCAGAGAAGAGTTACTGTAAATTATGCTAGAAGGCAGCAAGGAAGAAAAATGGTACAAGGACAAACTTCTTACCTCCCTATGAAGATTAATCAAGCAGGAGTTATCCCAGCGATATTTGCTAGTAGTTTATTACTGTTTCCTGCTTCGGCCTCAACCTGGTTTGGTCAAGGGCAAGGGTTTGAGTGGCTTCAAGAAATATCTCTAGCTTTAAGTCCCGGTCAGCCTTTGTATGTAATTTTATTCTCGGTATTGATTGCTTTTTTCTGTTTTTTTTATACTGCTCTTCAGTTTGACTCAAAAGATATTTCCGAGAATTTAAGGAGGTCAGGTGCTTACCTACCAGGAATAAGGCCAGGAGAACAGACAGCTGATTATATTGACCAAGTAATGACAAGATTGACTGTGTGGGGCTCAGGCTATTTGATTTTAGTGTGTTTAATGCCTCAGTTTTTAATTGTTTCTGCTAGCGTACCCTTCTACTTAGGTGGAACATCTCTACTGATTGCAGTAGTCGTGGTAATGGATTTTATGGCCCAGGTTCAATCACACTTGATGTCTCAGCAGTACGAATCCCTTCTTAAGAAAGCTAATTTGAAAGGTTATGGAAATAATCCTTTAGGGGGCAGGTAAATCATGAAGGTAAGAGCATCTGTAAAGAGAATCTGTAGAGATTGTAAGTTGGTCAAGAGAAAAGGGCGAGTTTACGTAATATGTGATTCAGAACCCAGACATAAGCAGAGACAAGGATAGGAGGAACTATGGCACGTGTAGCAGGTATAAATATTCCAGACAATAAACATGCTGAGATTTCATTAACTTATATATTTGGTGTAGGGAAGACCAGAGCTTTGGACATTTGTTCCAAAACAGGAATTGCCCCTACTGCAAAAATAGGAGACTTGAAAGAAGCGGAACTTGAGCTGATAAGAAATGAAGTTACAAAATATTTAATTGAGGGAGATTTAAGGAGAGATATAGCTACAAATATAAAGAGACTTCAAGACCTTGGAACTTACAGAGGAATCAGGCATCGTAGACATCTTCCTGTAAATGGACAAAGAACTAAAAATAATGCAAGGACATGTAAGGGTCCTAAGAGACCAATCAGAAGGTAGAATTTATGGCAAAAGGAAAAAAATCAACAAAAAGAAAAGTGAGTGAAGGGATAGCACATATTCATGCTTCGTTCAATAATACTTTAATTAATGTAACCGATAAGCAAGGAAATACTTTGGCTTGGTCAAGCGCAGGTGGTCAAGGTTTTAGGGGTTCTAGGAAAAGTACTCCATTTGCAGCTCAGAGAGCAGCAGAGGTTGTAGCAGAACAAATAAGATTAAATGGAATAGAAAGTTTGGAAATTGAAGTTCGAGGGCCTGGATCAGGAAGAGAGTCAGCGATAAGAGGTTTAAATTCTATGGGATTTAAAATAACCAAAATAACGGATGTCACTCCTATCCCTCATAACGGTTGTAGACCGCCAAAGAGGAGGAGAGTTTAATATGGGAAGATACTTAGGACCAAAGAGCAAGTTATCGCGTAGAGAGGGAAGAGATCTTCTACTAAAAAGTGGCATAAGAAGTTATGAATCAAAGTGCCATTCAGAAACCTCTCCTGGCATGCATGGAAGAAGAAGAGGAAGAATTTCTGATTATGGCATTCAACTTAGAGAAAAGCAGAAGGTAAGAAGGCTCTACGGGATAATGGAAAGACAGTTTAGAAATTATTATAAATCTGCTGCTAGAAAAAAAGGGGTTACTGGTGATAATCTTCTACAACTTCTTGAGAGCAGACTAGATAATGTTGTTTATAGACTGGGATTTTCTTCTACAAGAGCTGAAGCTAGGCAATTAGTAAGCCACAAATCTGTAGAGGTAAATGGCCTCACTGTTAATATACCTAGTTACCAATTGTCACCTGGAGACATTGTAAGCCTTAGAGAAAAAGCTAAAAATCAAAAAAGAGTTAAAGAGGCCTTAGAGATCTCTTCTTCTAGACCAGAATGTGAATGGCTAGAAGTAAATAAACCAGATTTTTCAGGAGTATATAGTTCAGCTCCAGAAAGAGAATTTCTAGATTCTGATATTAATGAGAATCTTATTGTTGAACTATATTCAAAATAATTTGAAGAGGAATAATATGACTGATAATTACGACATAATTAAAGATTTTCTTGTACCAACTGAAATTTTGGTAGAAGAATTAGGGCCAACAAGGTCTAAGATAATTCTTGAACCTTTAGAACAAGGTTTTGGACATACACTAGGAAATGCCTTAAGACGTATCATGCTGTCTTCAATGCCAGGAACTGCTGTCTCAGAAGTAAAAATAGATGGAGTTTTACATGAATACAGCACTATTGAAGGAGTCCAAGAAGATGTAATAGATATTCTTTTGAATCTAAAGGAGCTTTCAGTAAGACTACTAGAATCAGAAGAAGCTGAACTAAAAATTTCTAAGAAATCTAAAGGTAAGGTGGTAGCAGGAGATATTGACACTCCTGCAGGCGTAGAAATAGTTAATCCCGATCATCTTATAGCCACTCTAACAGATAAAGGATCTCTTAATATGTTATTAAAAGTAACAAGAGGTAGAGGGTTTGTTCCAGTAAAACCTCTTTCTGAAGATGAAGGACAAGAAACGGGTCTTTTAAGATTAGATGCTACTTACTCACCAATAAAAAGGGTTTCATATACTGTAGAAAATGCCAGAGTCGAGCAAAGAACGAATCTAGATAGATTAATCGTTGATATTGATACTGATGGTACTCTTGATGCAGAAGAAGTTTTAAGAATATCTGCGACTATCCTTCAACATCAACTTTCAGCTTTTGCAGAGCTAGGAAGATTGGAAGAGGTGATAGAAGAAAAAGAAGAAGCGATGATTGATCCTGTAATGATGAGACCCGTGGATGAGCTAGAACTAACCGTCAGATCTGCAAACTGCCTAAAAGCTGAAAATATACATTACATCGGAGATCTGGTTACTAGAATGGAATCAGACCTTCTAAGAACCCCAAATCTTGGTAAAAAATCTCTAAATGAAATAAAAGAGGTTTTAGCTTCAAGAGGACTTTCTTTAGGACTGATACTGGAACATTGGCCTCCAGAAACTACTTAAAATTTTTAATATGAGACATAGAAAATCAGGAAGAAAACTCAATAGAAATAGCTCTCATCGGACTGCTCTGATGAGAAGTTTAGCTATCTCTATTATTCTTCGTGAGTCTATTAAGACCACTTTAGCTAAAGCTAAAGAAATCAGAGGCTTCTTAGAACCTTTGGTGACTCTTGCCAAAGAGAATACTGTAGCCAATCAAAGAAAGGCCTATTCAAAATTAAGAGACAAAGCTGCTGTGGCTAAGCTGTTTTCTGAAATAGGACCTAGATTTAAGGAAAGACCTGGGGGTTATTTAAGGGTCATTAAACGGGGACATAGGGCTGGAGATAAATCTCCTATTGCCCAAGTTGAATTTTTGAAAGAAGATAATGAAGTTTCCGAATCAGAAGCACTTGAAGAAGCATCTAGTTAGCTACACTTGTCACTTTTGATATTTTCTTAGTTTTTAATACCTTGCAAAGATGTTTTCCAGTATAGGAAGATTTTGATTTTGAAACTTCTTCAGGAGAGCCTTGCGCAACTATTTCCCCGCCTGCATAACCGCCTTCTGGACCTAGATCAATAATCCAATCTGAACATTTAATTACTTCCATGTTATGTTCAATTACTACAACTGTATTTCCGTTGTTCCTAAGTTTTTCTAAGACCCTCAATAACAATTGGACATCATGAAAATGTAATCCAGTAGTGGGTTCATCTAAGACATACAGAGTGTGACCAGAAGTTGATTTGGATAATTCTTTAGCGAGCTTTACCCTTTGAGCCTCACCGCCAGAAAGAGTTGTGGCCGGTTGACCAAGTTTTATATATCCAAGGCCTACTTCCATCAAGGTTTTAAGCTTGTTATTTATTGAAGGAATAGCACTAAAGAAATCCAGAGCATCTTCCACTGTCATATCTAATACCTCGAATACATTCTTTCCCTTGTATCTTATATCCAAGGTTTCTCTGTTGTATCTTTGTCCATTACAAGCATCACACTTAACATAAATATCTGGTAGAAAATGCATTTCTACTTTAATAAGACCATCTCCTTGGCAAGTTTCACACCTTCCACCTTTCACGTTGAAGCTAAATCTGCCAACTTTATAGCCTCTAGATCTTGATTCTTGGGTTCCAGAAAAAAGTTCTCTTATTGGAGTAAATAATCCCGTATAAGTTGCGGGATTTGATCTGGGAGTCCTTCCAATAGGGCTTTGGCTTATTTCAATTATTTTCTTGATATTTTCAGCTCCTTTAATGCTGCCGTAGGGTTTAGCATTAAGCTTTTCTTTATTACCAAGAATATTTGAAACGGCAGGCAAAAGAGTCTGGTTTATTAGGGTAGATTTACCAGAACCCGATACTCCTGTAACACAAACGAAAAGACCAATAGGTAATTGTAAACTTAAGTTTTTTAGATTGTGTCCTGTGGTTTTATCTAAAAATAACCATTCCCCTTCAGTTGTTTTTTCCCCAGGTTTAATTCTCTCTTTAGGCACTTCTATCTGTTTCTTACCTGAAAGGTAAAGACCAGTAATTGAAGTAGTTGATTTAGATATTTCCTCTGCAGTTCCTTCAGCACATACCTGTCCACCATTAATACCAGCTCCTGGGCCTATATCTATGATGTGATCAGCAAAATGCATAGTTTCTTCATCATGCTCAACAACTATTACTGAATTACCTTGATCCCTAAGCTTTTCTAGAGTTTTTAATAGTTTTTTATTGTCTCTTTGGTGAAGTCCTATGGAAGGTTCATCTAAAATGTAAGTAACTCCGACCAATCCTGACCCTATTTGACTTGCTAATCTTATTCTTTGGGCCTCACCACCACTTAAGCTTTCTGCACTCCTGTCCAACGTTAAGTAATTTAGTCCTACATCTATAAGAAATTCTAACCTTTCTTTTATCTCTTTTATTATTCTGTCTGCTATCTCTTTTTTTGTCCCTGATAGTAAAACATTTGAAAATAATTTGAATGCTTCATCAATTGTAAGGCAGGTTATTTCTGGTAAAGAATTGTCTTGAATGAACACGTTTCTGGCTTCTTCTCTTAGTCTGGTGCCATCGCAGAGCTGACAGTCTTTCAGACTAATTAATTTAGATAACTCTTCTCTAATGTAATTGGATTCTGTTTCTTTATATCTTCTATTAACATTATTTAGAACACCTTCGAAAGGAAAAAACCTTTCAACCAATCGTCCTCTCTTATTTCTCCAACTAAAATTTACTACCTCTCCTTCAGTTCCTAAGAGAACTAACTTCCTCACACTTTTATCTAATTCTCCAAAAGGTTCATCCAGAGAGAAGTCATACTGCTTGGATAAAGACCTTATTAAATGAAAATGGTACCTGTGGCTTGAATCCCAACCCCTTATGGCACCTTCACGAAGACTAAACTGAGGTTCGTGAATAACTTTATCTTCATCAACATAAGGTTTCACCCCAAGACCTTCACACTCAGGACATGCTCCTGAAGGATTGTTAAAAGTAAATAATCTTGGTTCTAATTCTTGGATGCTGTAGCCACATTCTGGGCAGGCCATCTTTGATGAGAAAGTAATTTCAGAATTCTTTTCGGAATCCAGAAGTTTGAGAATCCCTTCTCCTATGCCCAAACCATGATCCACAGATTCAGATAATCTTAAAATGAAATCTTCATCATCTAATTTAGAAGGAATTTCAAGTCTATCTATAACCGCTTCAATAGAGTGTTTCTTATTTTTATTTAATTTTGGGGTATCGTCTATATCAACAATAATGCCATTGACCCTAACCCTTACAAAGCCTTGAACCTTTAATTCTTCAAAGACATGTAAATGTTCTCCTTTCTGTTCAGTAATAAGTGGAGCTAAGAGTACAACTTTGCGGCCTTTATTAATCTTTAGTATTTGATCTGCTATTTGTTCAACTGTTTGTCCTTCAAGAGAAATTTTATGAGTAGGGCACTTAGGAGTTCCTGCACGTGCGAAAAGTAGTCTTAAGTAGTCATAGATCTCAGTTACAGTAGCTACTGTAGATCTAGGGTTATGAGAAGTAGATTTTTGTTCTATTGATATCGCTGGTGAAAGTCCCTCAATATGGTCTACATCAGGCTTCTCCATAATCGATAAAAATTGTCTAGCATAAGAAGAAAGAGATTCTACATACCTTCTTTGACCTTCTGCGTATAGAGTATCAAAGGCCAAGGATGACTTCCCAGATCCTGATAGGCCAGTTAAGACAACAAGTTTATTTCTTGGAATATCAACATCTATATTTCTAAGATTATGTTGTCTTGCGCCTTTAACTTTAATATGTTTCATTTAGTGAAAACTTTTGAACCGTAAAATAAAAAACTGATTATAATCTCTTAGACAAAAACAAATAAGTTAATTTAATTAAAGGACAGAAATGGCAAGAAGTGGAATAAATAAAGTGATCTTGGTTGGAAATTTAGGACAAGATCCTGAAGTTAAATTTACGGCTGGTGGAGCAGCAGTGACTACTTTAAGTATTGCTACCTCTGATTCATGGAAAGATAAAGATTCGGGCATGGATAAAGAGAGAACTGAATGGCATAGGGTAGTTCTTTGGAGAAGATTAGCTGAAATTGCAGGTGAATATCTAAAAAAAGGGTCAAAGGTTTACATTGAAGGGCAATTGCAAACAAGGAAGTGGGAACAAGAAGGCCAAACTAGATATACAACAGAAATAATTGCTAGAGACATACAATTTTTAGACAGCAGAGGTAGTGCAAATACCTCAAGCCAAGAAGGTGCAGGAAAGAGTGAGGAGCCAGCTACTGACGTACCAGATAGTGGGATTGATGATGACGATATACCTTTTTAGGTTTGCTTTTCAAAAATTAAACAGGCGTTTGTTCCACCAAAACCAAAACTATTACTCATAACCCTATTCACTTCTAGTTCTTTGTTTTTAAGAAGGATAGGTGCGCCTTTAATCTTTTCATCTAAGTTATCTATATTGGCTGAGCCAACAAGGAAATCTTCATTCAACATAATCAAGCTGTAAATAGCTTCTTGTACACCCGCAGCCCCTAAAGAATGTCCTGTAAGAGATTTAGTAGAACTGATGTAAGGAATCTGCTTACCAAAAAGATTTCTTATGGCTTCAATTTCTACAATATCACCTACTGGCGTGCTGGTACCATGAGCATTTATATAGTCTACTTTCTTTTTATCAGCCATAGACCAGGCCATTTCCATGCATCGGAAAGCCCCCTCTCCTGAAGGGCTTACCATATCTTCTCCATCTGAAGTTGCTCCATATCCTGTTAATTCAGCATATATATGAGCCCCTCTTTTTTTTGCATGATTTAATTCCTCAAGGATGATAACTCCTCCCCCCCCAGCTATTACGAATCCATCCCTATCTCTATCAAAAGGTCTTGATGCAGTCAAGGGATCATCGTTTCTAGTTGAAAGAGCATGCATTGCATTAAATCCACCTATACCAGAAATTGTAATTGGTGCTTCTGATCCTCCTGCTACAATTATATCTGAATACCCCATTTTTATATAATTTGAACCATCTATAATCGCATTTGCAGAGGATGCACAGGCAGAAACTGTAGCAAAATTAGGGCCATGAAAACCATATTTTATAGATATTAAACCAGCAGCAATGTCTGGAATCATTTTTGGAATAAAAAAAGGATTAAATCTAGGAGTACCATCACCTTCTGCAAAGTTTAATACTTCATTTTGAAATGTTTCAAGACCTCCTATACCAGCTCCCCAAATTACTCCAACCCTATCATTATTAACTTTAGATTCAATTAATTTTGCATCTTCAATTGCTTCTTTAGCAACTACCAGTGCATATTGAGCAAACTTGTCATATCTCCTAACTTCTTTTTTTTCGAAAAAATTTACAAAACTTTCACCAAATTTAGCTGACAAAAAAGATACTAAAAAAAATCTTAAACCACGTGCAATTAAGCAAGTTACAACAAAAATAAAAATATTAAAACCTATCAATCCGCTTGTAATGGTAAAAACTTTAAATGGTAATGGAGTAAAACCAGCCAAAAAAAGAGTCCCCAACCAAACATACATGCCACTTCCTTTAGATAAATTTGCTTTAAGATTATTTACTTCTTCTTCATAACCATAAAATTCGACAACATTCATTGCTAGATCTCCAAATCCTAAACCAATCAAATATCCAAATAATCCTCCCAAAACAGAAAATATGGTAGCATTTAGAAATATTTTTAAATAATTTTCTTTTTTGGCTATTACCATTGGAACAATCATCACATCAGGTGGTATAGGAAAAAAAGAACTTTCTATAAATGCCTCGATTGCTAAAATTTGCTTTGCGTACTTATATCCTGCCCAAGTAACACATTTATCATATAATTTTTTAATCATTTTTAATTAAATTTTTATGAAACTTTTTTTATAAGCTTTATTCCATTTTGTATCTGATTCACTATCGAATGCTATATCCAAGTCAATATCCGACAAAATCCAATGATCCCTTTCCATTTCTCCTTCGAGTTGACCACTTCCCCATCCAGAATAACCCAAAATGACTAAACTTTTTTCTGGTCCTTTATTTTTAGCTATATCAAATAAAATATTATAATCTTGGCTAATTGAAATATCACCATAGTTTTTAGTGCTTTCACTTTGATATTCGGCAGAGTGTAATATAAAAATTTCTTTTACGTCAACAGGCCCTCCCCAAAATATAGGAATATCTATCTTATATAATTTCTCTCTTTCTTCTGATGTATTTATAGATGGATCTATTAATAAAGCGATTGGCATTGTTCCTAAACGTTTATTTATTACCAGCCCCCATGCTCCATTTTCATCACTTTCTAGCATAACAATTACTGTTTTTTTAAATCTATTATCTTTCATTCTTTCTGTAGCAATTAGAAAATGATCTTTGACGCTAGTGTAAAATTTGCCTTTTAAGTAATTTTTAGGGCTTTCAG
>ENA-ORXI01000251-ORXI01000251.1-sediment-metagenome-genome-assembly--contig:-NODE-251-length-43205-cov-5.522630_pt1 | contig 43205 bp, 45 predicted proteins | sample MGYA00237861_ERZ511468 | MGnify/ENA primary metagenome ERZ511468 (study PRJEB26299, sample SAMN06266213) | sediment metagenome | isolation source: Hudson Canyon methane seep mesocosm | place: USA:Hudson... | reverse complement strand
TACATTATCAATTAAAAGTTATGATTTAAAGTTGTGTGGTTATCCAAATTTAGATTTGATAACTCAAACATTTGGAAACCATGAAAATTTTTTACAATCTGATGGTGATTTGGGTTTAAAAATGCAAAAAGCTTTTGAACAACAGTTTGAAAATGAATATGATAAAATAGTGTTAATAGGAAGTGATACTCCACACATCTCAAATGAAATTATAAATGAGACATTTGAACAACTTCAATATAATGATATAGTAATAGGTCCTTCAAAGGATGGAGGGTATTATTTAATTGCTTTTAATAAAAAAACATTTTTGGATGAGGTTTTTAAAAATATATCTTGGAGTACAAGTGAGGTATTACAACAGACTTTACAAAAACTACACGCAAAAAAAGTACACTTGCTCACTGAATTAAATGATATAGATATATTGGATGATTTAAAAGAATTTTATAAAGAATTTGAAGAAAGTTATTTTAAAACTTCAAATACAATGAAATATTTAGAGGAAGAATTATCATGGAAAAATATGACGTAATAATCATTGGTGGAGGACCTGCGGGTCTTGTTGCTTCAAAAGTATTAGTAGCATTTGGTAAAAAAACTGCCATAGTAGAAATGGCAAAACTTGGAGGAGATTGTACTCATAGTGGGTGTGTGCCTTCAAAAACTCTGCTTAAGTCTGCAAAAGCCTATCATGATGCTAAAAATCTTTCAAAATATGGATTAAGTGCAAATGAATTAAGTGTAGATACTTCAAATGTACTATCTCATGTAAGAAGTGTAGTGGCTGAAATATATTCCCATGAAACGCCTGAAATTTTTGAAAAAGCAGGCGTAAATATTATAGAAGGTTGTGCAACTTTTAAATCCTCAAATGAAATTATGGTTAATGATAAATTATATCATGCACAAAAATTTATAATTGCAACTGGAGCAAGCGCAGCCATTCCAAATATACCAGGTATAAATGAAGTAAATTATTTAACAAATGAAAATATCTTTTTGCAAAAAGAAATTCCAAGTTCAATGATAGTAATAGGTACAGGAGCTATTGGAATTGAAATGGCAACGGCTTTTAATCGTTTGGGAACTAAAGTGACGTTACTGTCTAGAAGTGATGGGATATTAAAAGAAAGTGATGATGAGTTAAGTGATATTTTACTTGAGCAGTTACGTGCAGAAGGAATAGAGTTTGTCAATAATGTTGAATTTATACAAGTACAAGAACAAAAAAATGAAAACAATTCAAATACCCACTTTTATAGATTATTTTGGTTTGATATTACTCTCTGCTATTTGGGGAAGCGCCTTTATTGCTGTAGAAATAGCACTTGAAACATACTCTCCTTTTTTCATAGCTTTTGGAAGAATCTTTTTAGCCACCCTATTTTTATTTATCGTTATGCATCTAAAAAAACTCACTTTTCCCAAAGATTTAAAAACGTGCTTTATTTTAATACTCGTTGGCGTATTAAACAACTCCATACCTTTTTATTTAATCGCATGGGGTCAGCAGTATATCAGCCCAAGTACTGCTTCAATTATGTTAGCAGTAGGTCCCTTCATAGCATTGGTTTTATCTCATTATATTACACATGATGAAAAATTTACGCTGATAAAACTTTTTGGTGTTATCATTGGTTTTTTAGGTGTGTTTGTACTTTTAGGAGATGATTTTTTAAATCAAAGACATGACCAATTTTATGGAGAGATTGCTATGCTTTTTGCCATCATTGGATATATTAGTTCAGGATTACTTTTACGAAAAATGTCACACTTACCTACTTTAGTTTGTTCAGCATCAATGTTTATCACTGCTTCAATATCTCTATTGCCATTTATCCTATTTTTGCCATTTCAAAATATAGAAATTCAAGCTTCAGGTATTTTACCTATTATCTATTTGGCTTTAGTTCCAACAGCTGCAGCTTCATTAATACGAATCAGATTAGTGCAAAAAGTAGGTGTACAATTTATGTCTCAAGTTGCTTATTTAATTCCTATATTTGCCATTATTTGGGCATGGATATTTTTTGACACCCTACCAAAACAAACAGCATGGATAGCTCTGTTTTTAATTCTTATTGGTCTGTTTATTCGAAAATTAAAGAAATAAAAATTGTTTTGATTTTTATACATTTCATGATACAATAATCGCACTACGTATTTAAAATTTCATATAAGGGAAGAAAATGAAAAAGTTATTTACAGGGTTATTGTTTTTTTTACTGGTGTCTCTCACACACGTTTTAGCAAATGAACATAAAACCAAAGATGGTACGGACTACTCAATTCTGACAATCCAACTAAAAAATGCAGAGGCAAGTGAAGCTTCATTTTTTAATGAATCCAAAAGAAGAGCTGTTATATTTGTTCCAGGGAAAATTTTCAATAAAGAAAGTTGGCATTTTTTAGCAAGCAAGCTTAAAAGACTTGGTATCTCATCATTGTGCTTAGATGGTAAAAGCAGCTTGCATATCAGCAAAGCAGCCCAAATATTAAGATACAAAGGTTTTGAAAAAATCTATTTAGTAGGTGCTAGTATGGGTGGTGCATCTGTACTTTACTCTTTAGAAGATATAGATAAACTAATAGATAAGGTTGTTGTTCTCGCACCCTTTGGAGGTGAAGCTATAAAAAGTACAAGCATTAAAAAACTGTTTATCGTTGCAAAAGATGATGGTTGGGGTGCCCAGACTTACCCATTGTTTAAAAGCTCAAGTGAACCAAAGACTTTTAAAGAGTATGATGGAGCTCAACACGCTCAGCATTTATTTAAGGGAAAACATAAAGAATCTTTAACAACGACTATTGTGGATTTTTTAAATATGTAAGCAGGGGAAGTTTTCCCTGCTTACAGAAAACAGTATATGTATTTTTACCTATTTCTTGAAGAAGATGTTCTTCTTGAAGCAGATTGACCACCTGATTTATTATTCCTACTAGAAGCAGAACCTGGCCCTCTTCTATTAGAATCTGGTCTGGTTGATTTACCATCAGAATGTGATGATCCCTCTTTTCGTTTTCCAGCATTTCTGTTTCCATTTCTATTTCCACTGTTACTTCTGTCAGAGTTTCTATTGCCTCTACTAGAACTTCCACGAGAGCCTCGCTGCCCTCCACCTTGTTTTCTACTTGGGTCTGGAACTCTTTTTTGTGCAGAGGTAAAACCATCTATTTCAATTTTTTCAATATCTTTTTTGATAAGCTTTTCAATGCCATCAAGATAATCAATCTCTTCTCCACACACTAAAGATATAGCAATACCTTCTCGTCCGGCTCGACCTGTTCGTCCAATTCTGTGAACATAATCTTCAGATACGTTTGGTAACTCAAAGTTTACAACATGAGGCAATTGATCAATATCAATTCCACGAGCAGCTATATCAGTAGCTACTAATACACGTACTGTTCCTTTTTTAAAATTATCCAGTGCTTTTGTTCGTGCCCCTTGACTTTTATTCCCATGAATCGCTGCTGATGTAATTCCAATTTTTCCAAGGTGTTCACTTAAACGATTTGCACCATGTTTGGTTCGAGTGAAAACTAAAACTTGTTTCCAGTTTCCCTCTTTAATTAGATGTGAAAGTAAATCTCTTTTAGTATCTTTATTGACAAAATGAACGGCTTGCTCAACTTGTTCAGATGCAGTATTTCTACGTGCTACTTCAATGAGTGTTGGTTTATTCAATAATCCATCAGCAAGTCTTTTAATATCACTTGAAAATGTTGCAGAAAAAAGTAAAGTTTGTTTATGTTTGGGCAACAGTGCTAATACTTTTTTAATATCATGAATAAATCCCATGTCCAACATTCTGTCTGCTTCATCAAGAATAAGAAATTCTACTCTTGATAAATCAATTGTTTTTTGATTTACATGATCTAATAATCTTCCTGGAGTTGCAGTTACTATATCAACTCCTTTTCGAAGTTGTGCTTTTTGTGGATTGATACCAACACCACCAAAAATAACCGATGCTTTAAATGGAAGATATTTCCCATACTCTTCAACACTTTCATGAACTTGCGCTGCAAGTTCTCTAGTTGGCGTTAAAATAAGAGCACGAATAGGTGGTTTACCTTTAATTTGATTTTTATTGCTTAATAACTGTAACAATGGAAGTGTGAAACCTGCTGTTTTACCTGTACCTGTTTGAGCACCTGCTAAAACGTCTTTTTTTGCTAAAACCAAAGGAATAGCTTGCTTTTGAATAGGAGATGGAGTTGTATACCCTTTTTCTTCTATTGCTTTTAATATAGGTTTACATAAACCTAATTCTGAAAATGACATTAATATACCTTGTGTATGAACCTACGCAAAGCCTTCAGACTAAGTCACGATCTAGGTTGATAAGAAAATTTATTGAGTTAAGTTATCGAAAGATTACAAAAAACGAGTTAAGCATAGACCGTTGTATGCTAAATTTGCGCCATTATACCATAATTTTGAAGAAATATGACCCAATTGATTTTTTATATAAAAAAAGTCAGTTTTTTTTAACCAAAATTCATAAAAACTGACTCTGTAAATAAAACCTATTTAAGAAGATTGACATTCCATTTAGCTGCAGATCCCAAATCACTCACGCACTGTGATTCAAAAAAATTAGCAATATATGGCATTTGACAATGCTCTTCAAAAGCTTGTTCATTTGCCCAAATTTCATTCATGAGTATTCCATAATGTTCACCTTGTGCAAACTCATTTTCAATTTTTCTCATGACTTTATATTGAACACATCCTTCTTCTTCATGTGTTGGTTTTTCTAATGCTTTAAGTGCATTAAAAAGTTCATCTTCTCTTCCTTCTTTTGCTTTAAACTCAGCAGTACAATATACTTTCATATTCTTCCCTTTTATCAAAATAATATTTTATAAAAGAATAATACACTGTTTTTATTTTTGTTTTACTAAATGAACAACAACATCAATAATACTGATATAATTACTTAAAGGAAAAAAATGGAAATGTTATATAAAGTATTTGAAGTAGGCATTGTTATATTTTTTGTCTTTATGCTGATACGATACCTAAAATGTAAATTTGGGAAATGTGATATAAAATAGTTTTCTCTTAATCAATCAAGAAAAAACTATTTTATTCAATCAGTTATCATTGCTTACAATACTATCATATATGATATCTACCCAAACCTCTTTTTTTAAAAAACCCTTATTCCACTGATCCCATTTTTTGCCTAAGCCTCTTTTTTTTATATCTTCTTGTGATATATCATTTGAAACCATATGGTTTATTTCATTATATGTTCCAACCAGCATTAAGTAGTATTCATAAAGTTCTTTTTTTGTTGAGAGTTTTCCATGACCAGGTACGACCACAGTAGAATCATCTATTTTATTCAAAATGATTCTGATATTTTTAGCCAACTGCAAAACGTCTCCACCTGTTCCAACATCAACAAAAGGAAACATATTTGAAAAATATAAATCTCCCATATGAACGATATTTGCTTTTTTAAACCATACAACAGAATCTCCATCTGTGTGACCATAAGCATAATGTATGACATTAATCTCTTCGTCATTAAAATGAATGTTTAAGGTATCATTGTAAGTAATTGAAGGAAGTGCTTTTTTGGGATACGGTTTTGATACCATTTTAAAAAGCTTTACTTCTTGGGTTGTTTCAAGTCTTTTTCGAACATTTATATGTGAAACTATTTTTGTAAACTCTCCAAGTTCAAAATTTCCACCTGTATGATCACCATGCCAATGCGTATTTATTAAATACTGCAAATTCTCTACTTTACCATGATGTTCTATCTCTTTTTTAAGCTCAACGGATAAATCTTTATAATCATCATCAATCATAAGCAAACCATCTTTTCCACTTAAAAGAACAATATTTCCACCTTTCCCTTGTAGCATAAAAATATTTTCTGTCAACTTTTTAGACTTATATACTTTAGAGCCTTTACTGTCAGTTGAATGTGCATTTAAGTTAATTATTGTAAAACTTAATGCAACAAAAACAGTCAGTATTTTTATTGTTTTTATTAAATAAAAAAACATTTTTTCTCCTTAATAATTAGTGTTAACTTTTTTCACATTTAAAAAACAGTTGTAATTGACCTCTTGCTTTTTTAGGTACAATTCCTAAAATATTACCAGGTGTTAACAGTAACATCAAATCTTCATTTGAGTATGACAACATTCCACCTCTTTGCATTCTAAAATCAAATTCCATGTTTCTACTGGTATAAAGTTTATCTTTTTTAAGTATAAATATAAGTGGCTTTTTTAAAGCATCTTCTTTTTTAACTTCAAACTTTTCACCTTGTTTTATTGTATGCGTATTTAAGCAGTTGTACTGTGTATCTTTTTCAAAACTCTGTGCTAGTAAAAATGGTGACAAAGCAAAAAGTAAAACTATTAATCGTTTCATTATTATCCTTAATATTATATATATAATAAAAGTATATTTGATTAGACTTAATGTGTAATAACTATTTTTTTTTCAAAAAAAAAGAAAGTTAATTTTAAAGTTGCGTGTTAAAAGTTAAAAGAAAAGAGAGAAGTTGACCTTTTTTACATAAAAAAGGTCAAAAAAAAGTTTGACTAGTTTTCATCAATGAAAAAAAGTCTGACTAGTTTTCATCAATGAAAAAAAGTCTGACTATTTTGCTGCAGTGAAAATAATTTCTACTAAAGTAGTTGTACTTGCCATATTTGCTTCAACACAAGCACGAGCAGGTGGATTTTCTTTTGAAACCCATGCATCCCAAATTTCATTCAAACCAGCAAAGTCTCTGTAGATATCTTTTACAAATATTTCAGCTCGTAAAATATTATCTTTAGAAGTCCCAGCTTCTGCAAATCTTTCTTCTGCCATTTGTATTGCACGAGCTGTTTGTCCTTTGATATCAAGTGTTTTATCATCTGAAACAATTCCTGCAAAGTAAATTGTACCATTGTGCTCAACGATTCTGCTCATTCTCTCATTTTTTTGTTTTCGTATTATCATTTTATTTCCTATTATTTATTTATAGTATGGAATTATACTGAATACAAGTCAAACTTCATATTAAAATAGTACAAGTTGTGCTTCATAAAGTAAGATTTTTTTAGCTTTACTTTAGAAATACCCGATACAATTCCACATGCTTTTAACAAACGAACAGATAAATATTATCAATGCGAAAGAATCCTCTTTTAAAATTAATGCCGTTGCAGGAAGTGGAAAAACAACCACTTTACTTGAGTACGCTCAAAAGAACAGTCATCTAAAAATTTTATATTTAGCTTACAACAAATCTTTACAAGTCTCATTACAAAAAAATCTTATTAATTATAATCTTTCACACATGCAAATAAGCACCATTCATTCGCTCGCTTATAAAAAGATTCAAGCGGGTCAATACCGTTTATGTGGTGATTTAAAGGTTCAAGTCATTGAAAACTGTTTATGTGAATATGAAAGAGTGGTAAATCAAAGAACGTCTTATTTTCCAGTTGCAGAATATTTAGCCTTGATTAAAGATTTGGTAAATTTTTATTGCAACAGTTCATTGATTGCTCTTGATGCAAATTTATTGACAAAATATAAAAAGTTATCTGATATGGATGCAAAAGTTATTGAACTTTTAAATAAAGATGAAAACAGAGCCTTAGCACATTTAAAATATGTATTATCGTGTATGAAAAATAAAAAATGTGATGCCACTCATGATTTTTATTTAAAAATGTTTTATTTAAATAAAAGTATCTCTTCAAATTTAGGGTATGATTTAATATTAGTTGATGAGGCCCAAGATATATCTGATGTGATGATAGGAATTGTTGAAAACCAAAACTGCAGAAGAGTTTATATTGGTGATTCTTTTCAACAGATATATTCTTTTAGATATGCCATTAATGCCCTCAATAAAATAGATTTACCACAATATGATTTATCTAAAAGTTTTAGGTTTGGGGATAACTATGCAAAAATACTCTCAAGCAATTTAAATACTTTATATGAAAAAAGTTCAAAAAAACTGATACATATTACAGGGACAGACGCAACGACTAAATCAGGGTCACAACATATTGATTTTGCTCAACCTGTTTGTGTAATTGCACGAACAACTTTTGGTCTTATTCAAAAAATCATTCACTTTATCAATGAGGACAAAAAAATATACTTTGAGGGTGGTTATTCTTCTTATTCTTTTATGAATCAAACGGTTTATTCTATTTTTTATTTAAAAGAAAAAAAACTTGATAAAATTTCAATGAGTGAAATAAGAGATTTTGAATCGCTTCAAGAACTTGAACAGTTTTCAAAAGAGACTAAAAATCAAGACTATTTAAATGTCATCAAATTTGTCAATACTTATGGTGACAATATTTTTGAAATTAATAAAAAGATAAAAGAGAAACTGACTTCTAAAAAAGAATTGGCTGATATTATTTTTACAACCACTCATAAATCAAAAGGTTTGGAATACGATCAAGTCATTATGGCTGATGATTTTATAACCAAAAAAGATATAGACAATCCAAAAAACAGTATCTCATTTTTACGAATCATAGAAGAATTAAATATCTATTACGTTGCAGCAACCAGAGCAAAAAAATGTATAGAGTTAGCACCTTTAGATTTGCACTACTCTTATACAAATAATGAGGAGACCTCTACTTTTAGTAAACCAAAAATGTATAGAAAAAAGACTTCTAATAAAAAGATGAAAGACTTACAACAAGAGTGGCTCAAAAATAACAGAGCAAATAAAGTCAATGCCTTTTAAAAGACCTTTATTTTCTCTTTAATGTATCAAGATACAAGTTTTCGACTTTAGTTCTGGCCCAAGGTGTTTTTCTTAAAAACTTAAGACATGATTTAACAGATGGGTCATATTTAAAACATCTTATATCTATTCGTCTTCCTAAATCTTCCCAACCATAATCTTCAACCAAACTGTTAATTATCATTTCCAATTTAATGCCATGCATTGGATTATTTTCGTTATTTCCACTCATAAGTTTCTTCCTACTTTATTTTTAGTTCTTACTTCTATAACCATCGGTTTTTACGCCACTGTTTTTGACTTTTTTTGTCCAAAAATGTCCAAGCAATAAAACGGCTTATTTTTTGACCTTGTTGCATTTCAATTGTTTTAATCACAAAAGGTTTCTCTTTTTTTAAAGCTTTAAGGATTTCTCGTAAATTTTCTTTTTTTGAAACCAATGACGTAAACCAAAAGCAGTTTTGAGAATATTTCACACTCTGTTTTATCATATTTTTAATAAATAAAACTTCTCCACCCTTGCACCAAAGTTCACCATCTGTGCCACCAAAATTAAGCGTTGGGTTACTTACTTCTTTTTGAGTTAAATTACTCACTTTTCGTGTTTGCTCTGACAACGCATCTTTTTGAGACTTATGAAAAGGTGGATTACAAATTACAAAATCAAATTTTTCATCTTCATTGATAATTGTATTTAAAATATCAGTGGAATTTTTTTGCAATCTGGATTCTACATTGCCTTTTAATGATTCATTAGAATCAATTAACTGCTTTGCACAGTTTAATGACACTTCATCAATATCACTTCCAACAAATTTCCAATCATATACGCTGTTTCCAATAATAGGATAAATACAATTAGCACCCATTCCAATATCTAATCCAACAATTTTATTTCCTTTTGGAATAATATTTTCATTGTTGAAGGATAATAAATCTGCAATGTAGTGAATATAATCAGCACGTCCAGGAATAGGAGGACATAAATAATCTTTTGGAATTTCCCAATTTTTAATATTATAGAAGAAAGCTAGCAGTGCTTTATTTAACATTCGTACTGCTTTGGGATTTGAAAAATCTATAGATAAGTCATCGTATTTATTTAGACTTACATACTGTTGCAATTCTGGTTCACTTTTAATAAGTGCTTTGAAGTCGTAACGGTCATTATGAAAACTTCTGGGGTGCAATTTTTTTGTTTGTTTTTTATCTGTCATATTGTTCTTTAAAATTTTTTCATATTATATCAAAATTCTTAACTATTAAATATAAAGGTATCCAGATATGTATTAATAATTATTTATATTACTAAGTTATTACAAATAAATAATGGGAATAACAAAAAGGATAATAATAATATTTAAAATTCTTAACTTAACAAATAAATAACTAACTTTGGGATTAATTTAATTAAAATACATATAAATTTATTTTATTTTGGTATAATAACTTATCAAAAATAATTTAGTTATTTTGATTAAAATCTTATCATAAGTTGAGAGAGTTACATGAAAAGTATTATTGCTTTAGAAGACCTTATCAAAGAAAATGAAGAAAGAATAAAAATTCAAAAAAGACAGCTTAATGACCATGAAATTGGGACTGAGCGATTATCTCGAATGATGTTAGCCTCAACAGAAACCAGCCTTGAAAAAACCATAGCAATTGTTGAAAAATATAAAACCATGTTAGCTGAATTATTAGCACAAGATCAAGCTGAACTTGAAGAAAAGATCAGAGTTGAAGAAGCAATAAAAAGAGAAAAATATTTCAAAAACCAAAACATCAGAGTAAAAAAAGCACACGAACGATCAAATGATCAAAAAATTGAAGCCATGATGATTCTTGATGAATTGCCTTCAGGTATTGATTTTGAGGACAATGAATTATTTGATGTGGCCATAAAAGCACTTGAACTTAATATTACAAATCACCAAGATTTAATAGACCAATTAAAAAATATCAGAAGAGAATTTGACCAACTTATAAAAAATGATGACAAAAGAAATATCAAAGACTTAGCCATGTTAAATTACCAAATTCCAATTTTAACGTTACAGTTTTCGGTTCTTTTTACAAATATTATAGAAAATTTGGCAAAAGATAAAGAAAGATATCATGAAAAAATAAAAAAACAAATAGAAGAAGGCAAAGAAATAGAAAAAAGAGATGAGAAAGAATTTGAGTTTAAAGGCTTTCCTAAATTTCAAGATTGGTGGATTAAAGAGTTATGGAGCAGTCATCAAGCTTATTTTGCATTGTATAAATGGAAAGCAATTATTAATGGTTTATGTAGAACAATAGAGCAAAAAAAATCTTGGTCAATTATATTTAATAATTGGGTTTTTATCAAAAAAATAATTTGTACAAAAGGACAAATGGGCTTTGAATACAATTATGCATTTGATTCATTGATTGTTAAATATTCAGAATTTGACGAAGAAACCAAACATGACAATTTAGAATCAATGAGAACTATCATCAGACAAATAACAAAAAATGAAGACTTTACCAAAGATGGACCGGGACATGAGATGATTACCCCTTATTTATTATATAAAAGAGAAAAAAAGAGAGTCAAATAACCAATCCTCATTACAAAACTGCAAAAAATCCCTATACTGCTAAAAATAAATTCACATTTTGCTAAAAGCCCATTGATTTATTTGACTCAACATTGATAAAATACCAATATCAAAATTAAATAATCTAAGGAAATAATATGTCACAAGTAGTACTAATTACAGGAGCAACTTCAGGAATGGGTGAATTAACTGCGAGCACATTAGCCCAAAATGGTTACACAGTATATGCAGGAACAAGAGATGAGAGTAACTTAAACTCAGATATCCAAAATATCAATAAGGTATATATTGATGTTACAAAAACAAATTCTATTAAAGAAGCCATCAAAACAATCATTGCCAAAGAAGGAAAAATTGATGTTTTAGTTAATAATGCAGGATATGGATTAGTTGCAACTGTTGAAGATGGAACAGATGAAGAAATGTTTAAACAGTTTGATGTGAATGTATTTGGATTATTAAAAACAACAAGAGAAGTATTACCACATATGAGAAAAGCAAAAAGTGGTGTTATTATCAATATCAGTTCATTTTTAGGAAAAATGGGATTACCTTTATTGGCACATTATAATGCATCAAAATACGCAGTTGAGGGAATTGTTGACTCTTTAAGATTTGAAGCATCACCATTTAATATCAGAGTACATTCAATTCAATCTGGACTTTTTGGCACAAACTTTGTAAAAAGTGGTTTGGTTGTAAATGAACAAACTACAAATGAAGATTCACCGTATAAAGAACTCGTGTCTCATTTTGTACCAATTGTTGCACAAGCTATTAATGAAGGTCCTTCCCCACAACCTATTGCTAATGCAGTAAAAGATATAATTGAAAATGAAGATTCTGATATTTTTGTCCCAGTTGGTGGAGAAGCTGAAACTTTTGTCCCATTAAGAAAAGAACTCAGTGACAAAGATTTTGAACAAAAAGTTAAAGAAACTTTTGGAATATAATATATTAATTTTGGAGACCCCTAGATGAAATTATCTATTCAACTGCTCGTTCTTGCATTTATAGTATTGGTGAGTTTATTATCATTACCATCATTATTAAAAGACAGAGTTTTTAAAACATTTGATGATGAACAATTGAGGCAACGGGCACTTAATCGTTCAATGTTGCCCATTCCTAAAACATATGATGAATTATTAAAAGTAGTCGATACGAATTCAAATCCAATGAATATCGAAAAAATAGCTCTGGGTAAAGAGCTGTTTTTTGATAAAACACTTTCAAAAGATAAAAACATTAATTGTGCTACGTGTCATTCAATAAAAAAAGATAATAAAAAAAACAGTCAGACGCTACTTAATACAATTACCACAAAAAATAAAACAGATAACTGTACGGCTTGTCATCTAGAAGAACAAAGTGGTACAGATAGGTTAGCTACTGCTGTTGGACATAATGGAAAACGAAATCCATTTCATTTAAATACACTCACCATACTCAATTCATCGTTAGCAAAACATTTAACATGGAGTGGAGATGGAACAAGTGTAGAACAAAGAGCAGGAGTTGCAATTAACGCGCCTTTTGAAATGAATATGAAAGCAAATGAAGTTGAGCAAAGATTAAATCAAAACCAAAACTATGTAGAGCATTTTAAGGTTGCTTTTAAAGATGAATTAAAAGAAAATGAAAAAGCACTTAGTTTCAAAAATGTACAAAAAGCAATTGGAGCTTATGTTAGAACACTTCTTACCAGGGGAAGTTATGATCGATTTTTAGAAGGTGATAATGATGCTATTAGTGCTCAAGCTAAAAGAGGATTAACACATTTTATAAATCTTGGATGTAAAGGGTGTCACACAGGAATGAGTGTTGGTGGACAAAGCATGCAACGATTTCCAATAAGAAGGTTTGCAACTATTCATGACTTAAGACCAAACTTTACAATATATCCAGAAGTAACACGAGTCGAAATAGATTTTCCTTTTGAAAATAAAGGTGACTTTCAAGGTCAAAAAATTACCAATAAATTCAGAGTACCTATTTTGCGAAATGTCACGAAAACATCCCCCTATTTTCACAATGGTGCTGTTGCAAAAATAAGAGAAGCAGTCGCTATCATGGGGAAAAACCAATTAGGAATCAATTTATCTAATACACAATTAGATGAACTTGTAGCATTTCTTAAAACACTAGAAGGCGATATTGTTGATTATGAAACAAATAATAAATCAAAAATGGGGTATTTACAAAAATGATTAATATTAAAGTACTGATAATTGTAATGTTTTTATCTGGAATACTTCAATGGGATGTTATTGATATGAAGTGGGAATACCTTACAATCATTTCTATTATTCATGCATTTACATCTATACTTGTATCTGCTATATTAATTATACCTTTTGTCAACAGACATGCATACTATTATATAGTAGTAAAAAAAGTAAACAGTCTGAATGGGTGGCTGCTTGGGTTTATTCTTTTATTAATAACACTCAGCGGCTTTTATCTGTTTTTTATAGGAAATACAGGAGGAGATAGCATAGGAAATATCTCTTTTTACATACATCTTTATGGTTCCTTTTTATTAATGATTCTGTTTTTTATGCATATTCGTAAAAGACCAGAAATGACTTTCACCGCAAGTATTGCCGCCATATTGTTTTTAACAGTGCTAAATCCAACACCATCGTTCAGTGATATTGGAAAGCTCACCTCATTAAAACTAAAGGAAAATGTCACAGCTTATCACAATGAAGATTGGACAAACTCTACAAAATGTAAGTCCTGTCATGAAGAGATATTTAATCAATGGGCTGATTCAAATCATAAAAACATGGTTGAGTCAAATCCCTATTATATGGTTATGGAGGGTATTGCTGCTGAAGTTGAGGGTGAAGACTTTAGAAAATGGTGTATGGGATGTCACAATCCAAGTGGATTAACAACGGGACTGTCTAAAACCTCACATCCAATGACCAATGGAAATTTTTTAGCCAATACTCTTTTTGAAAAAGGAGCTAAAACACTAATTAATGATTTTAAAACACATGGTAACTCTAGACTTGAAGAAGGAGTTTCTTGTTTGACATGTCACAGAATATCTGATGCAAACAGTACAGGTAATGCTTCATATACAATAGACTTAACCAATCAAAAGAAATATCCGTTTGAAACCAGTGACTCTGGAATCAGCAGCTATTTAGGTGAAAAATTCATTAATGCAAAACCGGATGTGCATAAACAAAGTTACTCAAAACCTCTTTATAAAAAAAGTGAATACTGTGCTTCTTGTCATGATGAAACATCACCAACAACCAATAAAAAAATTGTGGCAACATATCAAGAATGGAGGGAATCACCTTATAATAATCCAAAAGATAAAAGTAAAAATAAAACATGTATTGATTGTCATATGACCAACCTAGAAAATGGTAAATTTTCGCCACTAAATGGCACTTCAACGCTGGGTGGAAAAATCAAAAAAGATGTGAAAGTTCACTATTTTTCAGGCTCAAATCACTTTTTATCTGGTTTAAAAAGCAAAAAACATGAAGACCAAACCTTACAATTATTAAGAACCTCGGCCGAACTTGATGTTGATATAAAAGATGGACAAATTCTCGTTGGTGTTAAAAATGTGGGTGCAGGACATCACTTACCAACAGGAGTTGCAGATTTTAGAGAACTTTGGCTTGATATTACTGTAAAAGATGCTAAAGACAAAATAGTATTTTCAAGTGGTAAATTAAAAAAAGATGGTGATTTAGACAGTGATGCCAGACCTTTTATGAAAGTATTTGGTGATGAGAATGGTAAACCTGTAGGTCTGCTATTTTGGAAATACAAAACACTAATAAGTGATACGAGGATTCCAGCTAAAAAAAGAAGAGTTGAATCCTATACAATAAATAACAGTCAAAATTTAACGTATCCCTTAAAAGCAACGGTTAAATTAAATTTTAGAATTTATCCTCAATGGGTAACAAATGCAGTTAAAAAAGCATATCCACTTCTTCCAAATCCTCCTGTTGTAGAACTTGAGAAGATTCAAAAAGAATTTAAGGGTAACTAAAAGATATAGGATAAAACAATTTAAGTTTTATCCTATTTAATTATATTGTATACTTTTTATACAACAAGCCTGATAATTCCCCTTGTTATGCTGTTATAATTTATTCTTCAACATTAGGATAAAAAGTGATAGATAGAACTAAAAAAAGTACAACTTTAGTTATAGTGCTCATTATATTAATTCTGCTGTTTATGGGAATGGCTCAACTGAAATTTATTTCAGCCAATATTGCTATATCAACTTCTGGATTATGCATTGTTTCTTTAATCATCATTGTAATTAAAGACATGGTAATGTCAAATAAAAAACAAAACTCTCAAAAGAATATTAATGATGATATAAAAAGTAAAAACTAAATTTAGAATTAAACTTTATCAAGATAAAATACACTTAATTATTTAAAAGGTATACAATGAAAAAATTAATTCTAATAGCACTGCTTACTACTCTTGGTTTTAGTAAAGAATATTATGGATGTGAAAACAAAGCTGATTTAGAAAATCTAAAAATGATGGTTGAAATAGGTGGGATGAGTTTAGTCAAATATATGAGTGAAAAAAAATGTATAGAAACTACAAGAAAATGGAAAGATGTTAGAAAAGTTGAAGACGATGGAATTCAGCGATGTATGACAACTGGGAAGTGTTACTGGTTTTTAAAAGATTAATCTATAAATAGATTATAAATAAACCTACCTCTAACTAAGAGGTAGGTTTATTTTAAAATCTGCTCCAAAATATTTTTTTCCATCATATTCGAACTCACTGTTTGTCGTACCAATCGTACCCTTAAAATCATTAACTATAAATTTTCTAGCAATAAACAGTCCTAAACCTGTACCATTTCTGTCTTCTTTGGTAGAGAAATACGGTTCAAATATTTTTGTGCTGATTTCTTCAGGAACACCACCGCCACTGTCACAAATATTTATTTCCGTTCCATTTTTAGAATCATATGTGACATTAATTAAAATTAATTTTTCATCATCAGATTGTTTAGCAACGGCTTCTTTCGCATTATTGATACTGTTAATCATTGCATGTATAAAGTTTTCTTTATTTCCCTCATACATATTTGACTCATCTCCATTGATTACTAATTGTATTTTTTGTTCTTCCAACGCTGTTGAAATGAGTTTTTCGTAATCTTTTATTGAAGTTACAATAGAAAATTTATCTTTTTCTTTAGCAAAAGAGAAAAAATCTTTAAACATTTCAATGGTATTTGACATTTCTTGAGTTAAATCTGTGACACTATCTAGAGATTCAAGTTCTTTTTCTAAATCATTTGTTCCGTACTCTTTAAGTACTCGAAGCGATCCAATTGTTGTACTAATAGACATCAAAGGTTGTCTCCAGTGATGAGAAATATTATATAATAGCTCACCAATCATATTCATCTTACTGTCTTCAAGAAGCAATTTCTCTTTATTTGCTTTTTCTAAAGATTCAGTTTTAATCGTATCAAATAATCCAATCATTTCTAAGTGAACATTGAGTCTGGCGTAAAACTCTTCTCTATCAAATCCTTTATAAATAAAATCATTTGCACCTGATTTAAAACATTTTGGTGGAACATATTTTTCACGCTCATTGGTTACAACAATGATTGCCATTTTATTTCGATTATATTTTTCTCGCAATGCACGTATGAGTTTTATTCCATTTAATTTTGGCAGATCAAACTCGGTTAATACCAAATGGATATTAGGATTTTTTTCTACAATTTCTAAAGCTTCTTCACCATTAGACGCACTTAGGACATTTAGTTTATGTGTTAGTAATAAATTTTTTATATTTAATGCATCTTGCTCTGAAGAATCTACAACTAATACATTAATATCCCTGTTACGAACAATTTGTTGAGCTACATTTAGGGCATGATATATTGAAAAAGGACCTGTTTTTACAATATATTCTGCAATATTTTTTTGTCTGTATTTCTCTTCATCTTGTGTATTTGTAGTAAATAAAATAAGAGGTATATTTAATTTTAAAATGGGATCTACCCAACCTCCTTCTGGTGTATCTGGAAGTTCTAAGTCAAGTATAATCAGTTCAAATTTTCCGTTATATTTTTTTAAAGCAGAAACTGTTTCATGTGTATTATTAGCAATAAGACATTCACAACCTATTTTTTCTTTGATTAAATTATGTAAGGTATTGGCGACGATTTTATCATGTTCTGCAATAAGTATTGGTTTCATATTAGTCCTATTAAAATATGTTTTAATTTACTTAGATGTTAACATAAAGTTATTAAATAAAAAATTATTCTACACACTACAAATGCATTTTATGTTTGACATATACTCCCACTTATGATAATATAAATAACAATATATTAAACAAGTAATTTCAAAAAGGAACAAAATATGAAAACAAAAATTGATAAAAAACTTCATATGAGTTTGCTAAATATTATTGACACTGTAGATAAAAATGAAGAACAATTAAAAGACCTTATTAAAAAGTCAATCTTTGAAGATGCAAATATTCCTGATGAGCAGAAAGAGACTGCCGTTAAAATGTATACTGCTCAATTATTAGAAATGAGAAGTAAGTTTTTAGATACATCTAACCCCTCAGAAATTATTGATAATACTTTCATTATAAATTAATTAATGAGTCTGATTCTTAAATAAACCTTTTTTTTACAAATAAAAATTATTTCATAACAAAAATTATTAATTAATTTATTATAATTAGAATAAAAAAGCTGGGATAACTATGTTAAAAAAATTATTCGGAAAATCTAAAAAAACTAAAAAAGAGTTGATGTCTGATGTAAAAGAAGATGGCAAAGTTCTTGAATTTGCAACGCCTGAATTACAAGACGATAGAGAAGTTGTTTTAGAAGCTGTACAACAAAATGGGTACAGTCTTAAATGGGCCAGTCAAAGATTAAAAAATGACCTTGAAGTGGTACTCATTGCTCTAAAATCAAACTGTTTTTCTAAAAATTTTATGGATAAAAAATTCTTTGGGGATGAAGATGTGGTTTTACAACTGTTTGGATGTGGATGTGAAACATTTCAGTCTGTAGATTTAAGTATGAGAGAAAACACAAAAGTAGTTACTTTAGCTGTGCAAAAAGATGGTATTGCTTTACAGTATGCAAGTAATGAATTAAGAGACAACCTTGAAGTGGTAACACAAGCTTTAGAAAATACAGGACATGCATTAGAATTTGCAAGTGATCGATTAAGAAAAGATGCCAATCTTGTCAAACTAGCAGTCAGTAATCATGGTGCAGCATTAAAATATACAACAAAAGAGTTACAAGACAATAAAGAAATTGTTTCAATTGCAGTTGAAAATAAAGGGTTGGCATTGAAATATTCAAGCCAAGATTTAAAAAATGATTTTGATGTGGTTAATATTGCTTGTCAAAGTGATAATGGACAAGCCATTTATCTTGCAAGCAAAGAGTTAAGACAAAACGAAGAATTTAAAAAATACTTATAGTTCTAATTTTTTAAAGGTAAAAAATGATTACAACATTAAATACAAATATTGTTAATACCGTCTCACAACTCATACAACTCTCTGTTGCTCCTGTTTTTTTGCTTGCAGCAGTTGCTGGTTTACTGAATGTTTTTACTGGACGACTTACAAGAATCATTGATAAAGTAGAAAAACTCGATAAATTTGTGGAAAATAAAAAAGCATCGCAGGATAATTACGTTGAAGATGATAAACTTAAACGTCGAAGAAATTTTCTTGCCATGAGAATGGAAAATACAAACCTTGCAATATTTTTCTGTACAACAACAGGTTTACTTGTAGCTTTAGTTATTGTCACCATGTTTTTAAGTGCCCTATTAGAATTTAAAGGCTCAACTTTTATATCAATTTTATTTATTCTTGCAATGATTTCACTTATCTTGTCTTTAATTGTTTTTTTAAAAGAGATTTTTTATACAACTTCATTTATAAAGACTCAAAAAAGATAATATCATGGAAGAATTTGATCCTGAAAAATATAAAAAAATGGTTCGCTCATATCAAGAAAATGATGATCCAACAGGCTGGTTTGAAAATATCTATGCTCAAGCGCAAGGTGATTATAAAGCCATTTTTTGGGCTGATTTAGAACCAAGCCCTTATTTAGTTGAGTGGATAAAACAGCATCCTTTAAAGAAAAAAGCCAAAGCAATCGTTATTGGGTGCGGTGTAGGAGATGATTGTGAGGCATTAAGCAAGTTTGGATATGAAGTAATTGGTTTTGATATATCCAAGAGTGCTGTAGACTTATGTAAAAAAAGATATCCAAACTCAAAAGTTTCATATTTAGTTGCTGATTTGTTTAACTATTCCAAAGAATGGTTCAGAGTTTTTGATCTTGTTTATGAATGCAATACCATTCAAGTCTTGCCAGGAAAGTATAGAATACAAGCCAGAGAGGCGATAACTGATTTAGTTTGTCCAAATGGTCATGTATTAGTATCGTGTAGAAGCAGAAACAAGGGCGAACAAGAAGATGACATTCCTCTGCCACTTGATAGAAATGAAATAAATGGTTTTATTACACCTTTTATAACTCAAGAGAGCTTTTTAGCATATGATGATACTCAAGAGCCCAGTGTTCCACATTTTTTTGCTGTTTATAAGAGACATAAAAACAAGCTAAATCACTCTTGAATGGGCAGTATTATTATAAATTCAGCCCCATTATATGTTATGCCTTCGTATTCATACTCTACGTTTCGCACTTCTAATTTTCCAAACATATATTTTTCTATCATTTCTTTAGTCATATATAAACCAATTCCGGTCCCATCGGATTCACCTTTAGTGGTAAAATGTGACTCAAATATATTATCTAGAACTTCAAGCGGTATTCCACCTGCATTATCTTTAATTTTAATTTCAGCATGAGTATCATCTATTGATTCCATATCAACAAATATTAATTTTTTCTGATTTTTAGTTTCTTTTAGTGCATCTTTTGCATTGTTTAAAATATTTAAACAACTTTGTACAAAATCATTTTTAAAACCTTGCACAGGTATAGTAGAGGTTTTTTTTATAATTTCTATACTTTCAATCTTAAATTGTGATGTTAATAAAAATATTGATTTTTCTATATTTTCATCTAAATAAAAAATTTCTCTTTTTCTATCAGGTTTTAAATACTCTCTAAAATCATTTAAGGTAGTTGATAAATGCTTAATTATTTGATTGATATTATTTAAGGATTCATCTAAAAGTTCATTGGTTAATAATTCCAGCTCTTTTTTAACTTGAACAGCACTCACACATGCAGAGATTGCACTAAGGGGCTGTGTCCACTGATGAATTATATTTTCTAACATTTCGCCCATAGATGCCATTTTAGTTTGTTGAACTAATAATTCTTCTCTTTGTAGATTAATCTTTTTTTCTAACTCAATTTGATTTTCTAATTGATTATTTTGAGCTTCAATAACTGTTTTTTGTTCTTCCAATAATATATTTTTATTTTTTAAGTTTGTAGTATGCATAATAATTTCATCTTCTTTTCTTTTATAGTCGGTCCAAAAATCAATTTTTAGTACAATTTCTTCTAAAACATAAGGCTTAGTAAGAATATCCACAGCACCCTCTTTTATTGAATCTCTAATTGTTGAAGAGTCAACATGTCCCGAGATAACCAATACTGGAATCTTTTTCATATTAATAATTTCATTATTATTTTTTTGAAGGAAATCCATTCCATTTAATTCTTTCATCTCTAAAGCCAAGAGAATTAAATCTATGTGCATTTTATCCAATACATCTATTGCGGTATCCAAATTTATTGCAATTTGAACCTGATAATTCCTATTTTGCAATAATTCTTTTAACTGTTCTTGTATTAAAATAGAATCATCAATCAATAAAATTGTATTTGTTTTATTTTTTTCAATATTTTCTATGGTTTTTGTGATTTGATCAACTTTATGAAAAAAGTTTTGATCTTTAACTATAAAATCTATAATACCTTTTTGATAAGATATTTCTCTAAATTGTTTATCGCTTTCTGTGGTTAATACAAATATCTTTACACTACTTTTTTCCAACAAAGTAATAATCTCATATCCATTTCCATCAGGAAGGTTAATATCAAGCATTACGTAGTGTATGTCATTTTGTTGCAAAACATCTTTTGCATCTTTGATAGTAAATACACTAAAGCAGTTGTATCCTTTACTTTTAAAAGATTTGGTTAAAACATGATTAACTGATTTTGCATCATCTAGAATTAGAATATTGTAATGTGAAGGAATAAATTCAAACTTTGCAATAACTTCACTGTAAGTATTTTCACTCATTTTTCACCTTCCCAAATAGTATATGACCCAATACAATTTCTTTCGATTCATTGTATAATTTTATTTTACATATAAAAATCTTAAGTCTGTGGAGTTATTGTAGGTTATATTAAGAAGATAAGAAAACATTAAACTTAAAATAAACTTAAAAAAACTACAATATAGTGACATTTAAAAGAGGTTAAAAGAGATTGAGTAATTAAGGTTTAATGATTTCAGCAAGCTTGGCATTATTTTCATCAATATCAACCCAGCTTGAGGTATTAAATTCTACTTTTAAAACTTCACCCATTTGCATTTTATCTTTGTACCCAACAAAATGATTGGCAAGATTGCTTAAAAGGGGATTGTGGCCTACAAGCAAAAGAGTATCAATGGTGTGAAAAGTAAAATTAAGTGATTCAATTAATTCTTCTAAATACCCTTGATAAAGCACTTCATTATAAACTACACTTTTATTAATATCAAGTTGGGTTGAAAGTATCATGGATGTTATTTCTGTTCTAAGAGAGGGACTTGAAACGATTAAATCTGGTTTTACACCTTTATGAAATAATTTTTGGGCAACATTTTTGGCATCAATTTCACCTTGAGGTGTCAGTGTTACAAAAAAATCATCAGATGAACTTTTTTCATCTTTTTGTGGGTGTCTCATAATATATAATGTTTTCATATTTAATCCATAATTTAATAATTAATTATACACAAAAATAATGAAATAATCCACTGTAAAGTAAAAAGAATATGCCTAAATAATAAAAAAGTGAAAAATTGAATCATAAAATAAAACTCTATTTTTCTAAAGTTTAAATAGAAAAAATTAAATCACTTTTAAGTTACTATTTAAATATTTAAAAGTACTGTTTCATTCTTATTTCAAAATCAATAATTTAAATCCAATTTTTTTCGAATATACTAACAAACAAAACCTACAATAAAGCCAAAACTTCCTAAAATACACAAAACAATACAAGGAATCTATACTATGCCATTTTCTAAGCTAAACCTATCAAAACCTTTACAACAAGCACTCGAAGAAAATGCATATGTACAACCAACCAAAATACAAGAAAAAGTTATTCCTTTAATACTTAATAAAAATGACATAATGGCTAAAGCACAAACAGGAAGTGGAAAAACCGCTGCTTTTGTTTTACCTATTTTAAAACTTTGGTTTGAAAATTTTACAATAGGCAAACCAAAAATTAAAACTCTGATACTTACTCCCACTCGAGAGTTAACTCAACAAGTTGCAAATTCATTTGAAATTTTTAGTGTTTTTATGGATAAAAAACCAAAAGTTGTAAGCCTAATTGGAGGAGAACATATAGGTGAACAACTTCTTAATATCCAAAAGGGCTGTGATATCGTTGTTGCAACCTCTGGAAGATTGTTAGATATCTTAGATAAAAAACAAATCAATTTATCACATCTGGAATTTTTTGTACTTGATGAAGCAGATAAAATGTTAGACCTTGGATTTGCCCAAGAATTGGATTTAATATTAAAAAGCTTGCCACAAAAACGTCAAAATCTAATGTTTTCTGCAACATACCCTCAAAAAATGTTGGACATTGCAAAAAAAATCACATCCAATCCCATTGAAGTCAGTATACAAGATGAAGAAGCAATCGTTCAAGATATCACACAACGTGCAATCGGAGTCAATAAAGAAAACAGAGGACCCCTTCTACGACATCTCTTAGATAATAATTCTTGGGATTTGGTTTTGGTTTTTATGGCAAATAAAAGAGCCACAGATAATATTGCAGCCAAATTTAGAAAATATGGAATCCAAGCAGAATCATTTCACGGTGATTTAGATCAAGAAGAGCGTAGCTATACACTTAAAGAATTTAAATCAAAAAAAATAAAAGTTCTTTTTGCAACAGATATCGCGGCACGTGGACTTCATATTGATGACATACAGTGTATTATAAACTTCGATTTACCTCGCTCTCCCTTAGATTATATTCACAGAATTGGACGAACAGCACGTGCAGGGAAAACAGGGACTGCTATATCATTTATTACACATGAGAATCATGACCATTTTAAACTCATCCAAAAGCGCTCAGAAATCAGTCTTGATATTGAAACAATAGAAGGTTTTGAATTAGCAGGTACCCCTCCGGAGAAAGAAAAAGGGAAAGAAGCAGTCAAAGGTCAAAGAAAAAGTAAAAAAGACAAACTAAGAGAAGAAGCCAAAAAAAACAACTGATTTTTTAATTAAACATACTAATGTAAAATAACAAATTACATTTATCGTATCATTATGCATTATTTTGTATCATAAGTTATTATAAAATAATTGATAACATAAAATAGGGGAAAATTTGGCATCAATAATCTATTTAAATCAAAAACTATTTTTTATCAATATTATCTTTTTTACTCTATTTTTATCATCTACTTTATTTGCAAATAACCAATCAACAAAAACGTATACTCTTGGATATGGTAAAATCGAGGGTTTCATAGAATCACATGATAAAGGTGTTGGCGTTGACCTTTTAAATGAAATTGTAAAAAGAATGCACAGTAGAGGTCATAAAATACAACTGCACTACCAACCTTTTAAAAGAATTATTAATAACTTTATCAAGAATGATTTTGATATCATTTTTCCAATAATTAACGCAGGTTCCTTTAAAAAAGCAGGTTATGAGAAATGGGGATTTAAACAAATGCCCGCTCACTCTATGCCTATGTTTACCTCAGGTGGATTTATTATTTATTCTACAATTAATCACATAAAATATGATTCAATAAACTCATTATTGGGTAAAAGAGTGGGTGTTATACGAGGCGCATACGTTCCATCAATTTTAAAAGACTCAAAAGAAATTTTTGTAACAGAATTAAACAAAGGTGTTCAGAGTTTTAAAATGTTATCAAAAAAAAGACTTGATGCATTTTTGGTGCAAAAATTTTGGGCACAAGGTATCTTAAATGAGTCAAAACTCGAAGGTTTTCACCATGGCAAAGAATTTGATACGGTGATGGGAAGTTTTATATTCCATCAAAATCAAGAAGGTCTTAATCTCTTGGCAGAATTTAATTATGTCATTGGTTCAATGATTCTAGATAAAACATATCAAAAAATATTAGACAACTATCCAAATAATAAAATGGTGATAAAATATCCAAGATAACTATAAAAGGATCTAACATGTTAAATTATAAAATCATGGAAGAAGAATCAATTTTAGTTGCAACTCCACAATCATCTATTAGTATTGAAGATTTTAATAATATAAGAAAAGATGTCGATTTGTATTTAGAAAAACATAATTCTTTAGAAGGTTTAATTGTTTACGCTAAAGAATTTAATGGATGGGAAAATTTTTCATCGTTGATTAATCATTTGAAATTTATAAAAGAACATCACACTCTTATTAAAAAAGTTGCCTTTGTAAGCAATGATGCAGTATTAAGTTTTCTCCCCAACATAGCAAAACATTTTGTCAGTGCAAATATCAAACACTTTGAATATAAAGATATCCGCACAGCTATTAAGTGGATAACAAACCCGGGGATAAAAGAACACGGTATTTCTATTGGAATCAGTCAAATCAATGAAATATTTTATATTAAAATGGATCTGAAAGGTTGTTTAACCCATCAAGATTATGAACTTATGATTCCTATAATAGAAAATACCATTAAAAATACACCTCATCCAAAAATAAAAATTTTGGTTAATGCCTTAGAATTAGAGGGCTGGGAATTGCAAGCTGTATGGGATGACATAAAATTTGGACTAAAACACGATAAAGAATTTGAAAAAATTGCTTATATTGGCTCTAAAAATTGGGAAGAGTATGGAATAAAACTCTCAAATTGGTTTACAAGTGGAGAGCTTAAATATTTTGAAGATGAAACCAATGCAAAAAAATGGCTAATTTCTTAGCTTTTAACTCTATTTTGATATTAATTTATAATTTTAATGATCCTTTATTTTAGAATAAAGTCCATCATCATTATTATATTTTTTCTGCTTTTATTGTGTATCAAACCTAATTATAAATTCTACACCAACATTTTCTTCACTGTTACAGATGATACTCCCATTTAACCTAGAAGTAATTATATTATATATAATATTTAATCCAAGTCCAGTACCTCCTTGTATTCTATTTGTTGTAAAAAATGGATCAAATATTTTTGGTAAGTTTTCTTTTGATATACCTTTCCCATCATCTTTATAAATTAGATTTAAAATATTTTTCTCTTTAAATACTTCTATGGTGATGAGACCTTTTTCTTTTTCTTTGAAAGCATGTTTGATTGAATTTATTATTAAATTTGTAATAACTTGGGAGAAAGCCCCTGGATAGCTGTCTATTTTTAAATTTTCTTGACATTGAACATCTATAGTAAGATTTGTTTTTTTTGTAATATTACTCATACTCAATAAGATTTCATTAATGTACTCTTTAATTTCAAATGCTCTTTTTTCCTCACTCATTTGATCAACAGATATTTGTTTAAAACTTCTGATTAAATCTGCTGTTCTTCTAAGATTTAAATCTACAGTAATAGCCAATTCTTTTGAAGTATTTAAATACTTCTCAAACTCTTCTTGGGATAAAGTATCCTCTTCATAAGCTTTATATATATTTTGTGTTATTTCTAAAAAGTGAGTAATCCCAGTTACCCCTATTCCAATAGGAGTATTAATTTCATGGGCCACTCCAGCAATCACATTTGATAACCCAGCCATTTTTTCTGATTCTATTAATCTTTTTTGAGTATCTTTTAGATTTAATATTGTTTGCTCTAGCTCATCATTAGATTCTTGTAAGTCAATATTCCTTTTTAAAATTTGTTCTTCCAATTGTTTTTTTTCTGTTATATCTCTCCATACGACATGAATAAGATTTTCATCGTTTATAAAAATTCTTGTCAGTACAATTTCAGCCCAAAAATTCTCACCCGTTGATTTTGTATGTATCCATTCAAATCTGTGACTTCCATTATCCATACAGGCTTGTATCATTTTTAATGCTTTACTTTCAGACTCTTGACCATCAAATTGAAATTTAGGAGAAATTTCATGAGGTTTGATATTAAAAAACTCTTCTTTCGTATCAAATTTAAGCATATCCAAAACAGTGTTATTACAATCAATAAACCTATCCCCTCGTATCAACGAATAGCCTTCTGCACTGTCATTATAAATGACTTCAAATAATTTTTTTTGATTGAGTAACTCTTTACTTCTTTGCTCAATTTCCTGAGTTCTTTTTTGCACATTTTCTTCAAGCGTTCTGTTTGATTGAGCCAGCTGTAATGTTTTATCTTCTACCTTATGTTTATATATTTGAAAATAATTTCGCAATCTTTTTGCAAAAAAGAGAGAAATTATAAACAAAATTATAAAAAGTGAAAAACTAATTATAATGATTTCAATCAGTTGTTCTTTATTATTTTGTTCTAATATGAGCCTCTTTTCGAAAATAACATCATCGATATCATTTATGTATGTTCCTGATCCAATAGCCCATTGCCAATCTTCAAATCCTTTAATATAAGAAATTTTTTTTGCAGGTTTTCCTGTACTTGGTTTTACACTTGCAACATACGTTAAATAACCCTCACCTTTTTGCGCAGTATTTACCACCTCTTTTATAATCATAAACCCATTGGGATCTTTAAAATTTATTCTATTTTGTCCAATAAAACTTTTTTTAATATGACTTAAAATAACACCATCTTTATTGATAACAAAGATATAACTGTTTTTACCATATCTCATGTCACCAATTATTTTAAGGAGCCTTTTTTTCAATTCTTTTTCGTAATCTAAAACATATTCTCCTGTCCCCATATACCAATCTAATGGCTTGAAGTATTTTACAAATCCTATTTTTTCATATTGATTTTTTTTATCATTGGGTTTTTTAAACCACCAAGTTAAAAAGCCTTCATTTCGTTTTTTCAATATTTCTAAAGATTTCTTAACAATTAAAAGACCTTTAGCATCTTTAATTCCACTCAAATTTTGACCTTCAAGATGTGGTAATATTGGATGTAAAACATTCACCCCTGTCATTTCATTGATGAAAAAATAGCCTCGATTATTGTTAAAACGTATATTTCTTAGAGCATCTTTGATTAATTTTATAATTTCAGATTTACTTTTATATGAATTGTTTTCATAAATAGAGTTTGCAATGGCATGTGCTTCGTACACTCTGCTTTTTATGGTCTCTTTTATTTTTTCTTTTGTTGTGAGGTTGACATTTTTTATAAAATTATATACACGTTGAACTTCTCTTTTAATCACTTCTTTTTTTTCAATTATTGATTCTTCTTGTAATTTTTTTATTTCTTGCTCAAAATGCATGTTGTTTTTTTCAATCATAATGTAGGTAACAATAAGTGAGAATAGGACAACAACTACTGGTCCCAGTTTTATAAAATTAAGTATTTTTTTTTCATCTGTTGATAACAAGGAAGTCCTTTGTATCATTATTTTAAATATTTATTACATCTACGAGTCATTGTACTATTAAACAAATTTAAAAATTATATTTTTTTATATTTGTTTTAAATTGTAAGATAATATTTATATTAGGAGTGATAGTTAATGAAGTGACTATATAAAAGTAAATAATTAAAAATGATATAATATTGCATAACAATTTTTTAATAAATTTAAATTGGATCAATTATGAATACAAATGATATTAAGGAAGTTAAAAAATTTTTACTCAATTTACAGAATCGGATTTGTACATCTTTAGAAGAACAAGACAGTGGAGTTTTTATAAAGGACTCATGGAAAAGTAATTTAGGCTATGGTCAAACAAGGGTATTAGAAAATTCTGTGATCATTGAAAAAGGTGGCGTAAATTTTTCACATGTCAAAGGCAAAACCCTTCCAGCCTCTGCAGCACTCAAAAACCCAAAACTTGAAGGCTGCAGTTTTGAAGCAATGGGAGTTTCAATTGTCATTCACCCAAAAAATCCATACATTCCAACGTCTCATGCAAATGTAAGGTTTTTTATTGCGAAAAAAAAGGGACAAAAAGACATTTGGTGGTTTGGAGGAGGATTTGATTTAACTCCCTATTATGCCTTTGAAGACGATGTCATTTATTGGCATACCTGTGCAAAAAAAGCCTGTGAACCATTTGGGACTGATGTGTATACAAAATATAAAAAATGGTGTGATGAGTATTTTTACATAAAACACAGAAAAGAACCCAGAGGTGTTGGAGGTCTGTTTTTTGATGACTTAAATGAATGGGGTGATCTCAATGGAGAGATGCAAGCAAATTTTGAAAAATCATTTTCTTTTATGAGGGCTGTTGGGGAGACTTATATTCAAGCGTATAACCCCATATTAAAAAAACGTAAAGACTTCAAATATACAAATAAAGAACGAGAATTTCAATGTTACAGACGAGGTCGTTATGTAGAATTTAATCTAATCCAAGACAGAGGCACTATTTTTGGATTACAAAGTGGTGGACGCACAGAATCTATTTTAATGTCACTGCCTCCAGTGACACATTGGAATTATAATTATCAGCCAGTCAAAGGAAGTGCAGAAGATAAACTCTATACTGATTTTTTAATCCCAAAACAGTGGGTTTAAAAAAATACTTCTTAACTAAAAGATTAACAACAAAATATACATATTTTTTATCATTATTATTAAAGTAACTTTATGACACTATCCATATTGATAGAATTTCAAAGGTTATAAAGTAAATTTTATTGCACATACTCAAGAAGAATTAGGAAAATTTATGAAAAAATATACAAATGAAGAAATCATTGAAGAGTTTAATACTTTTTGTGATGATAAATACAGTTTAATGATTTCTACTTCCAACGGACAAAATGAACCTCAAACAAGTTATTCTCCTTTTGTACAAGATGATGATAATTATTATATTTGTATCAGTTCAATGTTACCTCATTATCATAATATGAGAGAGTCGAAAAAAGCACATATAATGATTATAGAAGATGAATCAAAAGCTTCACATATTTATGCAAGAAAAAGATTATACTTCAGTGTTAGTTGTGAACTTATATTTGAGGAAACCGACGTTTTTAAGTTATTTGATGAACGATATAAAGATCAACTATCATTTATAAAATCTATGAAAGACTTTAAACTATTTAAATTAACCCCAAAAGAAAAAAGTTTGGTTTTAGGGTTTGGAGCTGCTTATAAGATGGATACAAATGGTAAGTTAGTTCAAAAAAATATTCAACATAAATAACACAACAATAAGTAGTGTTTTTTTATTATACTGACATATCGTTTTTTGTGTTATACTAATGCCAAATACAAATATTAAATGCCAAGTACAAATATTATAAGTTTTATATAAATAAGGTCGTAATATGACTAAAATATTAATAATTGACGATTCAAAAGCATACAATAATACCTTTAGTTCATCATTAAAAAGACCTGGTTATAAAATCTTACAAGCATATACTTTAAAAGAAGCAAGACAGGTTTTAAAATCTAACCACAATATTGACTTTATCTTTTTAGATCTTTTTTTACCCGATGGTGAAGGAGATGAATTATTAAATGAAATAGATAGAAATAAACACCTTAACCCAAAAATCATAATTTTAAGTGGCAATGATGATATACAAAGAAGAAATTTTTTATTTGAAAAAGGTGTTATCGATTATTTTATAAAAGAAATGCCTTTAAAGATAATCATTCAAGATGTTCACAAGTTAATAACTTCGCTCAACACAAACAAACAAAAAAATATTTTAGTCGTTGATGATTCTTCTTTTGTAAGAAAAACGATTACAAATATTTTAGAATCAAAAAATTATAATATCTACAGTGCAAATGATCCTCTGAATGCATTTAAAATATTAAAAGAGAAAAAAATGGATTTAATCTTTTCTGATTTAGAAATGCCCAAAATGGATGGTGTTGAATTTTTAGAAAAAATCAAAAACAACGACAATTTAAAAAATATACCCGTCATTATTCTATCTGGTAAAAAAAACAGTATGAATTATTCAAGGGTTTTAAAACATGGCGCAATTGATTTTATTGAAAAACCTTTTTTAACTGAAGAAATTTTATTAAAGTCTGATATACATATCTCACAATCAAATTATATAGAACAAATTGCAGAACAAAATATGCAACTGGAACAATCTATATCTAATTTAAAACAGACTCAAACAAAACTCATAGAATCTGAAAAGATGTCAAGTCTAGGAGATTTGGTTGTTGGAATGGCACATGAAATAAATACACCTGTTGGAGTTGGACTTACAGGAGTTACTCATATACTTGAAATTACAAAAAGCATTAAAAACAAATACAATTCTAATGAAATATCCAATGAAGACTTTGATGAATATTTAACCAATTTGGATGAATTATCCAATTTTATCTATGAAAGTCTAAATAAAATATCTCATTTGGTTAAAACTTTTAAGCAAATTTCTACAACTCAAGAAACAGAAAAAAAATCAATATTCAATCTGAACAATAGAATTAAAGATATCATACAATGCACAAATTTTATTTCTGAAACATCAAATCTTAACATTGAAATTAAATGTGATAAGAGTATTACGATAAATAGTTATGCAGAAGCTTTTTTGTTAATTATTTCAAACTTGATTACCAATTCAATTGATGCCTGCAAGCAAAATCAAAAAGGAAATGTCTTAATTGAGGTTATAAAAGAAAATGCAAATATCAAACTCATATACAAAGATGACGGCATTGGTATACCCAATGAATATTTATCCAAAATATTTGACCCCTTTTTTACTACAAATAGAATCAGTGGAGGCAAAGGACTTGGGTTAAATATAATTTATAATATCGTTACTTCAAAATTAAATGGGACCATAGGATGCAAGAGTAAAGAAGGAGAAGGTGTTATCTTTACAATCAACTTACCTATTTAAAGGCAAATATTAAACTCGTCTACATCAATTTTACAAATTTCAAGGCTCTTTTTTTAGTATTTTAATTTAAATGGTTATATAATTTAATATCTCGATATCAAGGAAAATTATGAAAAAAATCATACTAATGTTATTAATTGCAAGTGGTTTTGCATTTGCATCAGAATTAAAAGGATGTGTAAAAACAGATATAGGAGAATTAGAAAGTATTTTTTCTTGCCCTACTGGTGATTATCGAGTCATTTATGACAGCAAAAGAAAAAAAATCATCACTGAATTTAAAAAAATAGGTGAACCTGCAAAAGTAATCCAATATATTACCAATAAATAATTTATTATTTTTTACAGTATTTGGTATTCAATACTCTGTAAAAAAGATTTTATACACAATTATAAATATGAGATTAAACTTGTATTTTTTTGTTATAATATTCCATCATATATTTTGAGGGACTATAAATGGAAAGTATTATTGCTCTAGAAGAATTGATTAAAGAAAATGAATCAAAAGTGGCTCTACAAAAACGTCAACTAGCAGACCATGAATCAGGCGAGCATAAACTCTCAGCCATGGCAGAAGCCTCTACGGAAAATTCATTGGAAATTGCCTCTGAACTATTAGCAAAATACAAATCTATGCTTGAGCGAATTTTAGCTGAAGACCAAGAAGAACTTGAAGAAAAAGAAAGATTAGTTATCTTAGCACAGAAAAAGAAATATTTTGATGCGCAAGGTTCTCGAATAAAAATAAACAAAGAACACAGCAGTGACACAAAATTGGAAGTCATGAGAATTATAGGAGAGCTTCCTACAGATGTACAATTTGAAGATGAAGAACTTTTTGAAGTTGCAACTAAATCTATAGAACTCGCTCTTCCTGATTTAAAAGAATTATCCCAAAAGTTAGATTCCATAAAAAAAGAATTTCAAACCTTTGTTAAGAAATCACAAAAAAAAGACTTGCAAGAAATGGGAACCATTGATTTTTTAATTCCTGTTATTGTTCTTCATTTTCATGTATTATTATCAAATATAAAACAAAATATACAAGAAAAAAATGATTTAGAACTGAAAAAACAACAAGATATACTCAAACAAAGACAAGAAGCACAAGAAAAATTACTACAAGAATTAATGGAAAAAGAAAAACAAGAAAAAGAAAATGCAAAAAATGAAGAGAATGAAGGAGAAGATTCCCAAAATCAAGAAGAATCAAAAAAAGAAGAAATCAAAAAAGAAGACGAACCTACAGTAGAAGTAAAACTTGATGAGGAACCTCTTCCTCCTATCAAAGAACTTGTTTTTTCTGGATTCCCAAAATATCAAGATTGGTGGATTCGAGAACTATGGGTGAGCCATCAAGCTTATTTTGCCTTGTATAAGTGGAAAGATATTATTAATAACTTGTGTATGACTATGGAGCAAAAAAAGGCATGGAGTATCATTTTTGACCGATGGGTTTTTATCAAAAAGCTGCTTAATGATAAAGGATCATTGGCTTTTAACTATATCTTTGCATTTGACTCTTTACTAATATCACATGCAGAAATTGAAGAAGAGTTAGAAAAAGAAAATATTCTTTCTATGGAACTCATTGTTAATGAAATAACTAAAAAAGAAGATTTTTCAAAAAATGCCCCATTTCATAATACAAACACACCTTATTTAAAATTCAAACAAGAAAAACTTCAACCAAAAAAAGAAGATAAAAAAGGAAATAAAGAGGATGAATCAGATATCAGCCCTCAAAATTTCTAATACTACAAACACTATTATTAATGCTTCTTAAAGATGCTTTGAGTACTTTTAAGATATTATTGCAATAAATTATTTGACAAAATTAAATTATTAGAAAATAGGAACTAAATTATGATTGAAAAAGAAGGATCAATACTGACAGTACGAGAAGACATAAAAGTCTTTGATTGTACAATTAGAGACGGTGGATTAGTAAACAACTTTCAATTTACAGATGAGTTTGTAAAAGCTCACTATGAAACATGTGTGGCTGCTGGTATTGATTATATGGAAATTGGTAAAAACAACTCTCCTACAATTATGAGTGAAGAAGAATTTGGAGCATGGAACTTTTGTAAAGAAGAAGATATCAGGCGAATTGTTGGTGAAAATAATACGGACATGAAAATAGCTGTTATGTCTGATATTGGAAGAACTGTCAATGAAGAACTTCTTCCAAAAAGTGAAAGTGTTGTTGATATGATTAGAATTGCAACATATATTCACCAAATTCCAGCAGCCATTGAACTTATTGAAGAAGCACATGCAAAAGGATATGAAACAACTGTAAATATTATGGCTATTTCTAAATCTTTTGATGATGAGTTAGATGAAGTACTTAATGCGGTGAGTAACTCAAGTGTTGATGTTATTTATATTGCAGATAGTTTTGGATCATTTTATCCAGAACAAATCAATAAACTCACAGAAAAATACCTTAAAGTAGCAAAAGCATCAGGGAAAAAAGTAGGTATTCATACACACAATAATATTCAAATGGCATATGCAAATACAATTGAAGCAATGATATATGGTACAAGTTATTTAGATGTAACTATTTCAGGACTTGGTCGAGGTGCAGGAAACTGTCCAATGGAACTGTTAATTGGTTTCTTGAAAAATCCAAAGTACAAATTAATGCCTGTGTTAAAATTTATTGAAGAATATATTGTACCACTTGAAAAAGAACTGGATTGGGGATACAGTGTACCGTACATGTTAACAGGTCAACTTAATGAACACCCAAGACCAGCTATGAAAGCAAGAGACGAAAAAGATACAAACTATACACAGTTATACAGAAACTTATTAGCAGAATAAGTCTCTTTTAGACAAACACTACGTTTAACAACATAAATTCTTTATTCTTTTAAAGGATAAAGAATTTTGTTCAATCCTACTTATTACTAAGTGACCTTATATAATCACTTTTAATCTTTTGAATCACCCCTTCTTCTTGCATATCTTTTAACACTGATTTTAGTTTAGGAACTAAGTGCGCATTTTTTTTGTGTAAATAATGATACATCTTATAAACTTGAACAGGGGGTTCTAGAATTTTTAGGTTTGAATATTTTTGATTTTGTATTTGTTTTAATGCATTGATACGAGACAACACAATTATATCAACTCTTTGATTATCCAGCAGTTGAAAAAGATGTTCGTTTGAATTTAAGATGACTCGGTTCATGCCTTTGGTTCCATTAACTGTAAATGAAATACCTCTTCGCACTGCAATACTATAGGGATTTAAACTATCCCATCCTTTTACATCAAAGTCAACACCGCTTGTAACAATAACGCCTTCTAGTAAATATATTGGAACCCATATAGGTATCAAATTGGGATATTTCTTTTCCATTCCACCTATTCTGTGCAATTCACCATCATAAAAAACTCCTTCATTGGATAAAGCCAAAGATCTTTTAGCAGGATAATAATCAAGAGATATCGTAAGTCCAAGTCGACGATAGGCTTCTTTGATAACTTTATGAGTGACATGTGACACTACAGAGTTTTGAACAGTAACTAATTTTAATTGTTGAGATGAGAATAATGACAGTACACATAAAAAAAGTAAAGAAACGATTGTTTTCACTTTCATTGGATTCCCCTCAGTTTAATTATCTTTACTAATTATAGAACAATTACCAAAAAAAACAATAAAATGTAGCATTTACTTATGCATATAATAATTAAGTGTCAAAAGTTTATACTTTGATTTAGCTTAAATAAAATGGTATAATACGGTATAAGAATTTAAATAAGACAAAGGATTTATTATGGGATTTAGTACAATATTATTAACAATGACAACTATTGTTATTATCGCCTTAGTAAGCGGTGTCACATATCTGGCTATTCACAATTATAAAAATAAAAAACTAGGAAAAGGACACGTTTAACAATATAATTTGTTCATACGTATCTTCTATTTAATTTTACACTGCAAAAATGTACATTACTGGACAAAATAAAAATATTGTTTTTACCTGTCTCGTTTGGTTGCTTGAGGTTCACTTTGTTCTAAAAGTTTTTGGAAAGTATCAATATTACTGAAAGAAAACTCTGCACCTCTATTATTACTGCTGTCTTGAGCAAAAGTATTTAAAATATCTCTGTTTAATTGGGCATCTTGAGTGTTTGAAAAAACTGCATCTACTTCTTCTTGTGGTGCTTCTGCAAATTCTCTTTGAACTTCTGGTTCAATAGATTCTTGGGCTGGAATCTCTTCTTCTATCTCATGTGATTCACTTGTTCTGTTTATATTAGCCGTTGAATAATCAAAAGCCAAACCACTAGTAGAGTCCACGCTTAAAGGCATAATATCCTCCTTGATTATAATAAACTCTCATAATATATTGTATGTTTTTACAGATTAAAAAAAGATGTTTTTTTTAATTAGATAAAATTTGTAATATGCACATTAATTAAATGTATAAGTTGTCGTTTTTATATAATTTAAGAAAAAAGGAAAAGAACAATCGGATTTAATAGAGGCAACACCAATATCACGCAACTTTGTAATAAATTTCATATCAGAAAAGACAGCTCGCGCAAAGTTTTAGAAGTGAAGTTGGTTTGAGGGAAAATTACCTCTTGAAAAACAAAAATGGCTAAGATCTATAATTACCAAAAATATATAAAAGATTTATCGTAAAGCTATATTAAAAAAATTATTGGCAATTATTTAGTAGGCAAACTTATTATAAACTCTACACCTTTGTAAGGCACACCTTCATATTTATAACATACATTTTCAACATCTAATTTTCCTAACATATGTTTTTCAATCATTTCCTTAGTCATGTATAAACCAATACCCGTACCACCTGATTGACTTTTAGTTGTAAAACGGGCATCAAATATTTTATTGATAACCTTGTCTGGGATTCCACCTGCATTATCTTTAATTCTAATTTCTACATGGCTGTCCTCTATGAGGTTCACTGCAACAAATATCAATTTCTTTTGATTTTTAGTTTCTTTTAAAGCATCTTTTGAATTATTTAAAATATTTAAAAAAGATTGAATAAAATCATTTTTAAATCCCATTGCTTCTAAGTTTGAATTATCTTTAACAATTTGTATACTTAGGCTTTTAAGTTGTGATGTTAATAAAAGAATCGATCTGTTTATATTTTCATCTAATTTAAACAGTACCTTTTTTCTGTTAGGTTTTAAATAGTTTCTAAAATCATCTAAGGTATTTGCTAAATGTTCAATGACTAACATAATATCAGATAATGAGCTATTTAGAGATTCATCATCTAAAATATCAATCTCTTTTTGAAGCTGAACACTGCTCACTGTTGTCGATATTGCAGATAAGGGCTGTTTCCATTGATGAATAATATTTTCTAACATTTCACCCATTGTTGCCATTTTTGATTGTTGTACTAAAAGTTCTTCTTTTTGTATATTTACTTGCTTTTCTAATTCAATTTGATTTTTTAATTTCTCATTTTGCTCTTCTATAATAAGTTTTTGCAAACTCATATTTTTAGCATTATTTATGATTTCATTTTCTTTTCTTTTATAGTCAGTCCAAAAATCTACTTTTAGTACAATTTCTTCAAGAATATAAGGTTTTGTCACAACATCAACCGCACCCTCTTTTATCGAATCTCTGATTGTTGAGGGATCAACATGTCCTGAAACTACAATCACAGGTATTTTTTTTATATTGATAATGATATTATTGTTTTTTCGAAGGAAATCAATTCCATTTTCTTCTTTAAGTACCAAATCTAAAAGAATTAAATCAATGGGCATTTCACCCAATATGTGTTCTGCTTGACTTAAATTTGAGGCAACTTGTACTTTATAATATCTGTTGTAAAGTAAATCTTTTAATTGCTCTTGTATGACTACTGAATCATCAATAACTAAAATGGTATTGGTTCTATTTTTTTCAATATTTTCTATCGTTTTTGTAATTTGGTCGATTTTGTGAAAGAAGTTTTTATCTTTTACTATAAAATCTAAAATACCTTTTTGATAAGATATTTCTCTAAATTGTTGATCACTCTCTGTTGTTAAAACAAATACTTTAACCAAACTTTTTTCAAGTAACGTTATGAGTTCATATCCATTACCATCAGGAAGATTAATATCAAGCATAACATAATGTATTTCATTATTTTCTAAAGCGGCTTTGGCATCTTTTATTGTAAATACACTAATGCAGTTGTACCCTTTTTCATTAAAAGACTTCGTTAAAATTTGATTGATTGATTTTGAATCATCAAGAATAAGAATATTATAGTTTGATGTTATAAATTCAAAGTTTGGAGATTTTTGATCATTATTTAGATTCATTTTTTACCTTTTACCCTTGGATAACTCATTGCATCAACTCAAATTTTACACTACTATTTAATCTGTCGATATAAGTTTTTTATTATACCCTATTGTAGTTGTCAAACAAGTAATAGATACTAAAAAGTAACATATTTGTTACTTAATCCACTCCTTGAGTGCTTGCGATAATTCAAAAGGTTTTTCTAAAGGTACCATATGAGAACTGCTTATTTTTCGAACAAAACTAATATCTTTAGACCTTTTTGAAAGTACTTCTAGCCACTCATGATTCACTAATCTGTCTTCCTTACAATAAAAAAAAGTTATAGGAAAATTTAAACTCGAAATTTTTTCTAAAAGATCATTTCGGACTAAAGTTGATTTCATTTGATTGATAAAAACTTCTTTGCCTAAGTTGATATACATTTGAGAAATGAGATGAATTAAACCTTCATCTTCTTGATTTTTTTCTTCTAAAAGTGAAATGATTTTTTTTCGACCTAAGCCTTTAAATCCATGACTATTAATAAAAGAAATCGCTTTTTGTCTTTTTTGTATTTCACCTTTGGCTAATATACTTAAACTACTAGATACTACAAACAGTTTTTTAATTCGGTGTGGATAGTTACATGCAAAATAAGAGGCAATATATCCACCCAAAGAAAATCCCAGCAAATTTATTTTTTCTTCTTCAAAATAAATATCTAAAGCTTTGATAATTTCATCTAAATTACTTTTCATAGGAATAGGCACATGAATAAGTTCGTAATTTTCATCAAAAAAAGTATAAAATTTTGACCATATATTTTCATCGCACATGGTTCCAGGCAGTAAATAGATTTTTATTTTCATTCATTTCCTAAATTCTTTAAACAATTATAGTATACAATTCATTTTAAACAGTAGGAAAAACATGCAAGACACCCATACAAAAAAAATTATAGAATCAACTTTTAATGAAGTTTCAAAAAGATATGACACCAATTTATTTTTTAAAATCACTGCATCCCACATGGCAAATTGTTTTGATTCAAAAGATGATTTGACACTTTTAGATATATCAACAGGTACAGGTACTGTTGCTTTTGAGATAATAAATAAACACCCAAACATACAAATTCAAGCCGTGGACATTTCTAAAGGCATGTTAGATGTCGCTAAAGAAAAAGCCCACAATTTTAACATCAAAAATATTTCATTCAAACTTTTTGATGTAGAAAAACTGCACTATGAAAAAAACAGTTTTGATATCATTACTTGTGGCTTTGGACTGTTTTTTTACTCAGATATGCATAAAACATTTAATAAACTATGTAAAACAATAAAAAAAGAGGGATTGTTTATTTTTTCATCTTTTACACAAGATGCATTTAAACCCTACAGTGACATTTTTTTAAATGCTTTAGAAAAAGATTATAATATTTCCCATCCAAAAAGAAAATCTGGATTACTCAATTCCCAAGAAGAGATTAAAAGCTTTGTGACTAAAGAGCAAAATCTTAAATATAATATCCAAGAAGTTGATATAACCTATGACATTACCATTGACCAATGGTGGGAGTTACTAAACAGTGCAGGATATAAAGCACTTTTAAATGAGTTGGATGAAAAACAGCTTCAAACATTTAAAGTAAAACACTTAAAAGAGATGAAAGATATCAGTAAAAAAGACAAAATAACACTTAAAGTCAATACATTTATAACGACTGTATTTTTATAAAAGATTCTTCTTTTTAGATCTATCTTTTATTCGTGCTCTCAAAAATTTTATTAGCAGAAGCCACAACAAAACCAGTGTACAGTTCACCATTTTCTTTTTTGTACCGTAATGCAAATTCATAAAAACAACTTGGAATTAAAAGTTCACCATCGCTAAATATAACATTGAAATTATCTGCAAGCGTAGAAGACTGTTCAAGTAAGACTTCAGGACTTCCTTTTATCTCTCCACCACTGCTATTTAAAACAAAACCAGCCTCTTTAAGTTTTTGATTAACCACTTGAATGGTTTCAAAGTGTTCTAAATGATTGATACTGATTGTAAAATGATTGGCTCTGTAACCCCATGCTGCCATCCAAGCTGCATATTCACTGTGTTCTAGAAGCATTTTATATGTCTGTAAATCAACACTCCAATGAGTTCCTGAATACAAAAAATCATCTGCAATTAATGCAGATTCATCCACTTGATCAACCAGACTATTAAGAATATTTTGCACTTTTTTGGGGAATTTTTCAACCAATAACTCAGAAATAAATACTTTTGGTTGAGAACTGTTGGGATGTTCAAAGTGTTTAGCTCGAAGCTTTTTTTCTTCAAAATCATATTCTCCACACTGCTTATACCCAACCTCTATAAAATGATTGGCCAATTTTTCTAAATTGACTTTTTTGATATCAAAAGTACGTAACGCAATATGATCATTTATGATATCTTTTGTTTGCATTTGGGCAAAAAGTTCATATATTTTTGTGGCTGTGGGTGTTACACTTATATAGTTTTGCCACAGGTTTTTAAAAAGTAAATCAATATTTTGATGCATGGTATCTCCTTTAAATAATAAGGTTACATGTGCATTTTATTTTTATATGTCTGTTTATATTATATCATTGTAAAAAAAATCATATCTAAAAAAATAGATTTAATTTAATTTTCAAAACCAATTTATTTTTTACAGTGATATAATATATACAGACAAAATGAGGTTTCCAATGAAATATTTTTTTGCGAAAGAGTATGAAAACATACAAAGTTCATTTATAAGAGATGTTTTAAAAATAGCCAATCAAAAAGATGTTATATCATTTGCAGGAGGCTTACCCAATGGCAAGTTATTTCCTAAAAAAGAGATACAAACAATCTTTAAAAAGTACTCAGAACAACTCCCTGATGATTTATTTCAATATTCTGCAACCAATGGTTTAGAAAAATTACTAAACACTATAAAAACTCAATTTGATTTAAAAGGAGATATTCTTATCTCAAATGGAAGTCAACAAGCTTTGGATTTAATATCTTCCATATTTTTAAATACTAATGACAAAATTTTAGTTGAAGAACCCAGTTACCTAGGAGCCATTGGACTGTTCAAATCTCATGGAGCAATATGCCATACCGTACCATTGCAAGAGGATGGTTTAGACTTAGAATACTTAGAATCAAAACTGCAAAAAGCCACATACAAGTTTTTCTACATCATACCCACGTTTCAAAATCCAAGTTCTATTACCTACAGTTTAAAAAAAAGAAAAGCATTAGCAAAACTTGCTATTAAATACAATCTTATTCTCATTGAAGATGATCCCTATCGGTTTCTAAATTTTAAAAACAGACTTCAAACAACCCTCTATGATTTAGCACCCAAAAATACACTATTTATTGGTTCCTTTTCCAAAATACTCATTCCATCTTTAAGAGTTGGATATATTATGGCAACACCTGAAATATTGCAGAAAATAACAGTAGCCAAACAATATAAAGATTTGCATACGAATTTGTTTTCCCAATACGTCTTATATAAATATTTAACTACCTTTGATATCTTTAAACACATAAAAATATTAAATAAAAGCTATAAGAAAAAATGTAATTTTTTTTATAAAACCCTCAAAAAGGAGTTGAATGACACCCTTGAAGTTAAAAAACCAAAGGGAGGAATGTTTTTATGGGCAAGATTAAAAAACAATGCAGACAGCAAACTGTTATTTGAAGAAGCAAAAAAAGAAAAGATTTTATATATTCCAGGAAGTGTTTTTTTCCAAGACAAGTCACAAAAAAGTTATCTAAGATTGAATTTTACCAATTCAAGTAAAAAAGAGATAAAAGAGGGAATACACAGATTGAAAAAGATACTTCAATAGCCTGACAGACTTGTTATAATACGATATATTGATGTAAACTTCACTATTTATAAAGGACATATCATAATGCAAAGAATTTATAGAAAAATAATGAATCAAAAAGGAGCTATGGATAAACTTATAGTAACTTTACTTTTTGTGGTATTTGGTGCAGTTGGAGTCATTGGTCTAGTTTCTTGGACAAATGCAAATAAAGAAACGATACAAGCAGTTGCACAAGAGAAAATTACAGAAGTGAGAACTGAAACCTCCACAAATTAAAAAATAAAATATCCTACAGTGTTTAATTTTTTTTAAATTAAACTTTAAAATCTACTTGAAAGATGCATTCATCTTTTAAGCTCAAATATTTTTATTTAACAAATTCATCCATTCCATAATGAGTAAGTTCTGAATCCAATACAAACCATGCTAATGGTGTTATAACAAATAGAAATGCAACGACTAATCCATAAGAGTTAAATAACACAATGGTGAGTGGAAATGTAAGTACAAATAAAAATATAAATGAAATTACAACTTTTGTAATATCGCTCATAACTGTCCTTTACTTGAAATATTACAAAGCCAAGAAAGCCATAGCTAAACTTTTACTCTCACAGTTGATTATTACTTTTTAACTTCGTAATAAGTTTTTTCTTTCTACCTATATTTTAACAAATATATAAATAAACAATGCATCAAATAATGAATTAACTTTAAAAGCTAAGTTTTTAAGCATAAAGTTGAACAGAATTAATTTGACACCAATTTTAATCCAACAATGGAAGCCACTAAAGTAAAAAGAAAAAACAGCCTTAAGACACTTGCAGGTTCACTGTAAAAAAATATTCCAATAAGAATGGTTCCAAAAGCACCAATACCTGTCCAAATTGCATATGCAGTGCCCATAGGTATCGTTTCAACTGCTTTTGTCAAACTGTAAAAGCTTGAAACTGCAAACACAAGAAAAATAAGTGTTGGAATAAGTTTTGTAAAATTATCGGTTAGTTTGAGCATAGAAGCAAATCCAACTTCTAACACACCTGCTACTATTAAATATACCCATGCAGTCACTTTTTTTCCTTTTGAATTAAATCAAATAAGGTATTGATAAATTCAATCAATTCCTCTTTGATTTCTCTATTTTCAGTCCATAACAATACTAAAAAACCTTTTTCAATTGCGAGTAATCCATTGATTAGCTTTATAGAATTTTCTTTTAATTCATTTTTGTCAATGCCCTCTTGAATCATAGAAGTAAGTATAACTTTAAGTAAGGAGGTACATTCATTATTAAATATTGTCATTTTTTCATTTTTAGAGGTGAAACTCACACTCAAATACTCTTTGTAAACATTTCGTTCTTGAACTGTTTTGTCATCTGAACTTAATACAAAATCGTAGAAATAAAGTACTTTTTCTCTTGTTTTTGTAGAACTTGAAAATTTCTTAGC
>ENA-ORXI01000250-ORXI01000250.1-sediment-metagenome-genome-assembly--contig:-NODE-250-length-43235-cov-4.326475_pt1 | contig 43235 bp, 47 predicted proteins | sample MGYA00237861_ERZ511468 | MGnify/ENA primary metagenome ERZ511468 (study PRJEB26299, sample SAMN06266213) | sediment metagenome | isolation source: Hudson Canyon methane seep mesocosm | place: USA:Hudson... | reverse complement strand
CAGCAGGGTGCCACCGTCGTCGGGCACCTCGACTGCGACACCGTCGACGGTCAGACGCACCACGTCGGGCCCCTCGTCTGATGCCATGCCCATGAGTGTGCCCGCTGTCGTCCACCGCTCGACAGCAGCAGTCGTGAAAACCATGAAGGCCGACGCCTCGGCGTCGGCCCTGCAGTAGGCCCCCGAAGGGGAGGTCAGGTCAGCTGAACGACTGGCCGCAACCGCAGCTGCTCTGCGCGTTCGGGTTGTTGATCGAGAACCCTGCGTCGTTCAGGCCGTCCTTGTAGTCCAGGGTGGCACCATCGAGGAGCTGTGCGCTGGAGGGATCCACCACGACACGCACGTCGCCGAACTCCTTCTCCAGATCGTCGGCCGCCTTCTCGCTGTCGAAGTACATCTCGTAGCTGAAGCCGGAGCAGCCGCCCGGACGCACGGCGACACGCAGGGCGAGGCCATTTTCGGACTCACCGGCTATGAGGGCTCCAACCTTGCTCTTCGCTTCATCGGTCAAGGTGATCATCGGATCCTCCAACGGATTCGGGACTCCATGTAACGGATTCTAGGGCTCCATGCCCTCACGGCGGAGTCTAGCGACCACAGTTTCCGTATCCCAGCGCCGGACCCGTACGATTAACCCATGGCCGAGCCTGCGCTCCCCACGGTAGAGGACGTATTCGGAATCCTGCGCGCCGTGATCGACCCCGAACTGGGTACGGACATCGTGGAGTTGGGGATGGCGCGTGCCGTACGCGTGGACCCCGACGGCAAGGTCGACGTGACCATCGCGCTGACCACCTCCGGCTGCCCCCTGCGGGCACAGATCCAACGCGACGTCCGCTCCCGGGTAGGCGGCCTCCCCGGCGTGACCGGGGTGCATCTCACCTGGGAGGAGCTGAACCAGGAGGAGAAGGCCGCTGCGATGGCGAAGGCCCGGTTCAACGTCAGCCAGAACGCTCCTGAGACCGAAATCCCGGTGGATACCCGTGTACTCATGGTGGCGTCGGGCAAAGGGGGCGTGGGCAAGTCATCAATCACCGTGAACCTGGCCGCAGCGCTGGCCTACCGCGGTTTCACCGTGGGGGTCATGGACGCCGACATCTGGGGATTCTCGGTCCCGAGGATGCTCGGCATCGAGGGCCGTCTGGGCGGGTCACCCGAGGTCGGGAAGATCGACCCCATCCAGGTTCCCCTGGGTGACGGGCTCCTGAAGGTCGTGTCCATGGGCTTCCTCGTGGAAAACGAGGAATCGGCCCTCATGTGGCGGGGACTGATACTGAACCGTGCCGTCCAGCACTTCTGCGAGGACGTGGCCTGGGGCCCGATGGACTACCTGATAATCGACATGCCGCCCGGAACCGGCGACGTCCAGATGGGGCTGGCCAAAAGGCTCCCGCGTGCGGAAATGCTGGTCGTGACGACCCCGGCCCTGGCCGCCCAGAAGGTGGCGATCCGGGTGGCCAACATGGGCAGGGCCAACTACCTGCGGATTGTCGGGGTGATAGAGAACATGAGCGCCTACGTCTCCGAGGACGGACAGCGCCACGAGTTGTTCGGAGCCGGTGGTGGCAGCGTCCTGTCCGCCGACATCGGCGCCCCACTGCTGGGCAGCGTCCCCCTGGACGGAGCGGTCGCCACGGCAGGCGACACCGGGCGGCCGATCGCCCTCGGCGAGGGTCCGGCAGCGGAGGCCTACCGGTCGATCGTCGACCTGCTGGTAACCGAGGCGGCTCCGCCGATCGAAATGGCGGGCTGCACCGCCCGCCTCTTGGTCGCGGCCGAGGAAGCCCTCGACGCGGCTGACGCCTAGGCCCCGGGGTCCGACCGGTCCCGGCCGTCTCCAGAATCGTCCTCCCAGGAATCCGCATCCAGGATTCCACCTCCAACGGGACCACCCGCCGGACCGTCCTGCCGCCGCCTCTCGTTGGTGCCCCCACCTCCGAACTGCCACCGGATGCCACCTCCCGGAACCGGGCGGGACAGCCGACGTGTGGCGATGCCCCGGATCACCATCCGAGATGGCGGGAACAAAAGCAGCAGACCGATGGCGTCGGTCACGAAACCGGGGGTAAGCATCAGGGCACCGGCGAACAGCACCAGCAGACCGTCCACCAGTTCCCTGCCGGGCATGCGCCCCTCGGCCATCTCGCCCTGGGCCCGGCGCAGGATGCCCAGTCCCTCCCGCCTGACCAGCCAGGCGCCCATCATGCTGACCAGGAGGAGGAGCCCGATCGTGTTCAACACCCCGGCCGATCCAGCCACCCGCACGATCACCACCAGTTCCACAATCGGTGTGACCAGGAAGACGAGGAAGAGAACCAGGAGCACGTACGCATGCTACGGGCGGGGAGGGTCCGCCTCGCTGCGCCCGGGTGACACCCGGTGACCCCGCGTATCCTCGCAACCACATGAACCATCCCGTGGATCCAGTGCCGGACACCCCGGCCGACAGACCGCCCAGTGTCGATCGCCTAGCCAGGTCCCTGGCCGACATCGGCCTGCCCCACCCGCTGCTGGTGGACGCCGCACGCTCGGCGGTGGCCGACGGCGATCCCGGCACGGCCAGCGAGAGGGCCCGGGCGATCGCCGCGGCGACACACCGGGCGATGCTGACCGAGGTCGTGAACGCCACCGGGGTGCTGCTCCACACGAACCTGGGACGTGCCCCGTGGGGCACCTCCGTGGGAAGCGACCGCTACGCGGCCCTCGAGTTCGACCTGTCCTCCGGAGAGCGCGGTTCCCGACAGGACCGGGCTCCACGCCTGATCGCCCGGGCCTGTGGGGCCGAGGCCGCCCTGGTGGTCAACAACTGTGCTGCCGCGGTCCTCCTCGTGCTGGCCGCCCTCGCCTCCGGTCGTGGGGTGGCAGTGTCGCGTGGCGAGCTGGTGGAGATCGGTGGCGGCTTCCGGATCCCGGACGTGATGGCACAGTCGGGCGCCCGGCTCATCGAGGTCGGCACGACGAACAGGACGAGGCTTGCAGACTTCAGCGCCGCCATCGCATCGCCGGCAGCCGATGTGGCCCTGACCCTCAACGTCCACCGTTCCAACTACAGGATCGAGGGGTTCACCGAGTCCACGTCGGTCGCAGACCTGTCGGGGCTGGACGTACCGGTGGTGGCCGACATCGGATCCGGCCTGCTGGACGCCGCCTGCCCGTGGCTGGCCGACGGCCCACCCTCGTGGCTGCGGGGAGAACCGGCTGCCCGCCAGACCCTGGAGGCGGGCGCTGCGCTCGTCACCTTCTCCGGCGACAAGCTCCTTGGTGGACCCCAGGCCGGCATCATCGCCGGCCGGGCGGACATGGTCGCCGCCTGCGCGGAGCACCCCCTGGCCCGGGCACTTCGCCCGGGCAGCCTCGTGCTGCACGCCCTCCAGGACCTGGCGCTCGCATACCTGGCACGCGACGGCGACGCCATCCCGTTCTGGCGCATGGCCAGCATCCCTGTGGACGTGCTCAGGACCCGGGCGCTGGGAATCCGCGCGGACCTCGTCGAGGACACCGTCTCGGTCCCAGGTGGAGGAACCCTGCCCGGTGTGGAGATCCCGTCGGTTGGCCTGTCGATGCCCGGCGACCGCGTGGGCGAGCTACGGGCCGGGAACCCACCGGTAATCGCCCGGGTGGCTGACGGTTCGACGATCCTGGACCTCAGGACCGTCCACCCGGACGACGACGCTGTCGTGGCTGCCGCGGTTGCCGCCCTCGCAGGCTGACATCGCGTGCACGTAGTCGCCACCGCCGGACACGTCGACCACGGCAAGTCGACCCTCGTGGAGGCCCTCACCGGAACCGACCCCGACCGGTTCGCCGAGGAGAAGGCCCGCGGGCTGACCATCGACCTGGGCTTCGCTGACACGACGCTGCCATCGGGTGCCGTTCTCTCCCTCGTCGACGTACCCGGCCATGTCCGGTTCATCAAGAACATGCTGGCCGGCGTGGGGGCGGTCGACGCCTGCCTATTCGTCGTGGCGGCGACCGAGGGGTGGAAGCCGCAGTCCGAGGAACACCTGCGCATCCTGGAACTGCTGGGCGTCGACCACGGCATCGTCGCCCTCACCAAGATCGGTCCCGCTGACGACGACCTCGTGGAGCTGGCCCACCTCGAGTTGGAGGAACGCCTGGCCGGAACCTTCCTGGAGGGAGCACCGGTGATCGGAACCGATGCACCCACGGGAACCGGGATCGGGGAGCTACGAGCGGCCCTGGACGACCTGCTGGCAGCCACGCCGACGGCGATCGACCACGGTCGACCACGGCTCTGGATCGACAGGGCGTTTTCGGCCCGGGGCTCTGGCACGGTCGTCACCGGGACCCTGACCGGTGGACGGCTGCGCACCGATGACGAGCTGGAGGTCCATCCATCCGGCGGGACGGTCCGGGTCCGGGGGCTGCAGAACCATCACACCGACAGGGACGAGCTGCCCCCGGGAAGTCGTTGCGCCGTGAACCTCGTCGGCGTGTCCCACGATGGCGTGGCACGTGGAGACGTCCTTGTCCGGTCAGGCCAGTGGCACCACACCATGGTGGTGGATGCCTCCCTCACGGTCCTGGACCGGCTGGACCATCCGGTGTCGCGACGAGGTGCCCACGTGCTCTACCTGGGTTCCGGTGAACACCCGGTGCGAATGCGGATACTGGGACCCGACGCGTTGGAGCCGGGTACCCGGGGAGCTGTCCGCATGCACCTGCCGGTACCGCTGCCGTTGCTCCCCGGCGACCGCTTCATCCTTCGCGAGTCCGGCAGGGCCGAAACGGTCGGCGGTGGCGAGATCCTGGACGTGGACCCCGTGGAGCGTGCATCCAGGGCCCATCCGGACCGGTCGGTGGACCGGGTGGTGAACCAGCGCGGCTGGGTGGACGCTGACGAGCTGGAGCGCCTCACCGGGGAGCGGCGTGACCCGGACGTGGGTCGCTGGGTCGTCGACCCGACCGAACTCCACACCACCCTGGTCGACCTGCGGGCTGCCCTCTCCGAGGCCGGACCGTTGGGCCTGGACCTCTCGACGCTGGATGAACACAGCCGGGCCGCAGTCGAACTCCTCGACGGCGTGGTGGTCGAAGCAGGCCGACTCGCCCCCATCGATGCCGTCGACCCCCTGGCCGACCACCCGTTCGTGGCTGCACTGGCCGCCTCACCGTTCGCGCCACCCGCTCCGGACGGAGTCGATCGCGCTGAACTACGCGAACTCGTCCGTCGGGAGATGGTGGTCGAGGTGGAGGGGATCTTCTTCGCTGCCTCGGCCCTTAAGGCAGCCGCCGAACTGGCCTCCAGGCTCCTGGCAGAGAGCCCGGAGGGGTTCACGGTTTCCGCGTTCCGGGAGGCTGCGGGCAATACGCGCAGGCACGCCATGCCACTGCTTGCCCGCCTGGACGGGACCGGGGTGACCCGACGGCGCGACGACGTCAGGATTGCGGGTCCCCGCCTCCCGGAAGCCTGATCGGACGCCGACCGGCGCCCTGACCCAAATGCCCTAGACGACCCCGATGAGGACACGCCGCTCGGACTCGCTGGTTCCGCCCCAGATGCCGTGGGCCTCGCCACGCTCCACCGCGAACTTCAGGCACTGTCCGCGCACCGCGCAGAGGTCACAGATGGCCTTCGCCATGTGTTCCCGCAGCAACTTCTCGTCCCTGCGCTCACCGGTCGCCGGTGGGTAGAAGACCTCGGACCTAGGGCCGCGACACGCTGCCCTGATCCGCCAGTCCTGATAGGTGATCCCGACTGGCACTTTCGCACCCCCTTGCGTCCAAACCCGTAGCCACGGCCCTGCGCCGAACCTACGGCCCGCGCCGTGAGGTGAGCAAGGGCGGATCTATGGAACGGAGGAGTGGACTCTCAGGATCCGCCGTCACGGCGTCGGTAGTCACGGGCCGCGCCCTCGATGGGCTCGACCTCCAGCCACAGGTCGATTACGGCCACCACCCGAATGCCGTCACCGGGTTCCAGGGGCGTGGCCCGGTTCGTCGTGGCCCGCCAGACCGCTTCGCGCACCATCACAGTGCCATTGGGGGCGAGGCGTTCGACAGCGCTGCCCGTCTCACCGATCATCCATTCGCGCCCGATCGTCGGTGTCGAGAAGCGGGTCCGCACCATCGTCGGCATGCCGCCGACCATTGCCATGACCGTGCCGACCACGCCGACCAGCAACGTGATCCACGAGAACGACGGCCCATCGAAGAGGAAGACAGATCCGGTTACCAACGTGACCGTGCCGATTCCGGACCAGAGGCGGGGAATCCCGGCCTGCACGTCAATGGCATAGGCCAGCATGGCCAGGACCAGTAGTGCCACGGCCCAGCCCCTTGCTGGCAGCACCCCAAGCCCATACGTCGACAACAGGAAGCAGCCGGCGCCAATCGCCCCGGCGATGCCCACCCCGGCGGTGTAGAGCTCGAAGAGGAGAAGGCCCATGCCGATGAGGAGGAGCAGGTAGGTGACAGCTGGGCTGGCCACGGTGTGGAAGAACTGGTCGACCACGTCCAGCTGGCGGAATCGTGTCGTGGTGACCGGCTGGACGGTGTCGCCTTCCTCGCCCACCACGGTCTCCATCTGGAAGCCGGGAACGCCTGCCAACTGCTCGAGCAGTACCGGTGCAGGCCTGGCGATGCCACGCCTGACGGCTTCCTCGTAGCCCACAGTCGCGTCCCGGAGGTCGGCCAGGGCAGCCGTGGCCAGCGGGGTTCCGAACTCTGCGATGGGCAGGATGGGGTCGCCGAACGAACCGAGGCGTGCGCCCGGTGCGATGCCGATGTCGTCACCGAGGACCACCAGTTGGGCGATCGAACCGGTGGCCCGGGCGCCAGACGGCCCCACCCAGAACGACACCGTGACCTCAGAGCCGACTATGAGCCGGGCCAGCCGGAGGATTTCACTGTCGGGGACGACTGAGGCCGTGCTGTCGACCTGGAACACGACGGCGACGGTCTCGGAAGGATCGAGGGATTCCAGGGTGTCGGCCATCATCCCCACGAGGACCGGATCCAGGAAGCCGCTGACCTCGACGACGTCGACGACCGGAAGAGGACCCTCGTGCTCCGCATGTGCGCCGACCACAGGAGCACCCAGGCCGAGGAACGCAGCGGCGAGAACGAGCGCTGCTAGCAGGCGTCGAGACGGTGGTCGAACGGTGAGGAGGTGGGACATGGTGCAGGTGCATTCCAGTCGCCCCGGCCGGGGCGACAGGCGGGCCAGCCTACGGCCGGTCGCCGTGGCTCCGGGCGGTCAGTCGGTGGTCTCTCCGAGGGCCAGGACGGCCTCCTCGACCGTCTCGCGGACCGGCACGATCCGATCGAATCCCGTGGTGTGAAGCAGGCGAATGAGTGCCGGACGGTTGCAGGCCACGGCCACGTCCCCATCGTTCTCCCGGGCCCTTCGTATGCCACCGATCAACGCACCGAGGCCGGCAGAGTCCATGAACGGAACGTCGGACAGGTCCACGAGCACGAACGACTCCTCGGCCAGCTCGGTGAGGGCCTCGCGGAACTGGGCCACGGTGTAGGCGTCCAACTCGCCGGTCGGTCGGCACAGCACGTAGTCGTCATGTCGTTCGATGATGATCTCCAGCATCGGGCCTCCTCAACCGTCCCGGCCCATGTGGCCGGACCCATCAGATGAATGTAGACGCCCGGGACGGGACTGTGCCGACGGCCCCTCTCCGGGACCCCCTGAACGGATCTGTCGGGGGGACGTACCGGTACGCTCCGACCCGTGAGCGCCTCGATCGTCCTCCTGGCAACCGACGCCGACCACGTGTACGACGAGGTGGATGCCGTCCTGGGTGGCGACCACGAGGTGGTCCGGGTACACGCCGGAGCCGAGGTTCTAGCCGCAGTACGTGACCACGACCCCGTGCTCGTGGTCCTGGACCTCCAGATCGGCAACATGGGCGGGATGGCCGCATGCCTGGACCTGCGACTGGAGGAACGGGCCGAACGGATAGCACCGCAGCGCGTCGTGATGCTGCTGGATCGTGACGCCGACGAGTTCCTGGCGAAGCGGGCTGAGGCCGATGCGTGGATCGTCAAGCCGATCGACGCCCTGCTGCTCCGGCGCACCGCCCGGGACGTCCTGGCCGACGCCTGATCCACCCATTCGGGTGGCCATCGGCCCGACCGGTCCAGACGGGTGACCAGTACCCTTCACCGCCTACACGGGTAGTGGCGCAGCTTGGTAGCGCGCCTCGTTCGGGACGAGGAGGTCGTGGGTTCAAATCCCGCCTACCCGACCATCGGGCCTCGGCAGGTTTCGGTCACGCGGAGTGGTCTCCTTCGGCTTGGCCCGGGTGTCTGAGGGTTCTCCGGGTAGTGGCGCTCTATGCATGTGAATGACCATCTATGTCGGACTGGTCGTCGCATGCATCTCAACCATGGAGTGCCAGAGAAACTGTCAGTGGGTCGAGACGTTGGGGGCTGAGAGTGGCGCGATATCCCCGGCCCTCGGAACGAAGGGGTTCCCCAGGTCACTCCGGCTTCTGTCCGACGCAGTGCCAGTTGAGTGTCAGCAGTTCTTCTTCTTCGGCTTGGATGTAGGACTGGCTGTTTTCGTTCAAGCGTTTCATCAGAGCGTCGGTCTTCTTCGGAATCAGGTGGACCTTGGCGAGGAACTTGAACACCGACTCGTACTTGTCGAACAGCGCGACCTCTTTCTTGATCATCTCCACTGCAGGTCGCCCCAGGGAGGAGACCAGGTTGAAACCAGCGTTCCTGTAGGACTCTTCCCAGTATTCGTAGTACCAGAACCCTCCAAACACACACAGTTCGCGGGTGTGCTGAATCAGGGTCTTCTGGTGTTCGTTTTCGCGGTCGTAGGCGTCGAGCGCCGCGACATCATTGATGACGAACATCCCTCCTGGCCTCAGGACGCGAAACACTTCCTTGAAGGTGAATTCATGATCGCTGACATAGGTCATCGGCTGGATGGCGTAGACAGCGTCGAACGCGCCGTCATCGAATTCAAGTGGTTTGTTGAAGTCGCCGATGGTGAAGTTGGAACTCGAAAGGTTCGGGTTCTTCCAGGACTTCTCGATCTGAGACCCGTCAAGGTTGATGCCGTAGGGCGTCGCCCCGGTGAGCTCAGCGATGTGCTCGGCGATGGCGCCGCAGCCACACCCCAGGTCGAGCACTTTGTCGCCTTTGCTCAACTTGAGATCGTTGGCAACGATCCGTTCGAACAGGATCTGGTTCTGGAGCACTGATTGTTCTGGATCGATCTCGGGCGGCATGTACATCTTTTCAACCGAGCCGAGCGTGCAGAGTAGATGAATGACCTTGTAAAGCTCCTGGAGTTCGTCACTGCTGCCCTGCCGATACCCCTTCAGCGGAACACCGTTGTCGTGATCTGCCTTGGTGTTTTCGGGTGAGTCGACGAACAACTCGTCGTAGGACCGCATGTAGGCATTGAAATCATCGTCGCTGATAGTGAGCAGGCCCCGTAGAGCACCGAGTCGATCGAGCACGGTTGTCGGCTTGTGATTCACATCTTCTTCCTGGTCGTGAGGCTGCCCGCTTCTGTTGACAGTTGCGGGCTTGACGGCGCGAGCCGTGGGTAGGTGTTTAGTTCGTATCGGACGGGCCGAGCATGGTCGGCCAGAACTACTCCTCCTAGCCCTCAGGACGAGTGGTTCGACAGGTTTTAACCGATCCCAATTATCAACTGGCTGTCAGTTCAACTCGCCGTTGCTGCCAATCCGATTTCGCCTAGGAGGCCGATGCGTTCGGTCTTGTGACCGTTGGCAGCGAGGTTGATGGTCATCCCGTCGATGCCGGTGTCCATGCAGGCCTGGAGTTTTTCTCCGACAGTGTCGGGATCGCCGTAGATCAGGATCATCTTGGCCATCTCGATGACCTCGTCGGACCACCCTTTTGCTGCTCCAACCTCGCGCAAGTCCGCTTCCGCTTCTTCCATGGTTGGGGCCACGCAGACCATCTGAAGTTTCGTAACCACGATCTCTGATCGGTCGCGGCCTAGACGTTCGCAATGCTCCTCAAGAACCTCGAGCTTGCGTGGAATCTCGGTGATCGGACCACTCGAGAGGTTGGACTCGTCGGCGTACTGGGCGACCATCCGCAGCGTCTTCTTCTCACCACTGCCGCCGATCATGATCGGAATACGGGAAACAGGCGACGGGGAGTTGACCGCGTCGGAGACCTGATAGTGCTTCCCCGCAAAACTCACCTTCTCTCCGCGAAGCATCGGAATCACGATCTTCAGTGCCTCTTCGAGCTTCTCGAACCGATCGGTGAACGTGCCGAACTCAAAGCCAAGGGAGTCGTGTTCGAGTTGGAACCAACCAGCACCGATCCCCAACGTCGCCCGTCCTGACGAGAGGTGATCGAGAGCGGTCACCGTCTTGGCCAGAAGGGTGGGATGCCGGTATGTGTTGCCGGTCACCAGTGCAGCAAGTCGAACTGTCTCAGTGTGTTGAGCAAGCGCGGCCAGGACCGAATAGCACTCAAGCATTGGCTCTTCGGGGGCCCCAAGTCCTGGGAGTTGGTAGAAGTGGTCCATTACGAAAACCCTGTCGAAACCGGCAGCTTCTGCCGCCTTGGCCTGCGCAATAACGGAGTCGAAAATGCCCGCTTCTGAAGTACCGGGGTAGGTGAAGTTGGGGATCTGGTAGCCGAGCCGGGTCATGGATAGTTCCTGTGGGTCGCTTCGATTGTTGTTGGCTGACCATTCAACCAACCTCTGAGACATCCGTAGCCATCCGGTCAGCCGTCAAGGTACGAATCTGAAATCTAGGGAGTCGTTCGTTACCCTGAGTCGCAGTGAAACGGGGTTGGCGTCGCAGGGAGAATTTGGTTGATGGCGAATGGCGTTGGTCGTTTGCCCGACGACAGCTCATCTACGACGTTGTCGAACCGGAGCGGGTTTATCTGGAGCGGTGGCGATTCGACACACCGTTCGGTTCGATCTTCCTGCATTCCATCAATCTTCCTGACCGTGACCCTTATCCCCATACCCATCCGTTCTCGTGGTCCCGCAGCCTGATCGTGAAGGGCAGATACGTCGAAGAACGCGGTCCGTATGGCGACGACGTGCGCAGGTACCGCCCGGGGCAGGTCAACCGGATCGACGCCGACACTGTCCACCGCATTGTCAGCACCCGGGACGACCGTCCGGTTTGGACGATCTTCGCTGCCGGCAAGCCGCACGGCCGCGGCTGGGGCTTCGTCATCGACGGGAACTATCAGGACCACAGGGAGTACCTCGCCACACGCAACGCCCGGCCGAACACTTCCGGCGCCTCGGCGGAGACCGGCGCCTCTGAGCCACCCGGGTATTCGATATGACGAGGCGGAGCTTCATTGTCGACACCGACACTGCTTCTGACGATGCGGTCGCTCTCATGTTGGCGGCACGGGATCCTTCGGTCGACATCCACATGGTCACCGTTGTCGCCGGCAACGTCCCACAGAACCTGGCTGTGCGTAACGCCATCGTCACCCTGGATCTCGTTGATCACGCCACCGTGCCCGTTCACGCAGGGGCCGACCAGCCACTCCTCCGACCTCTTGAGACTGCACAGATGGTGCACGGTGAAGACGGGATGGGGGGCGCCGACCTGCCAGCACCGTCACGCGAGCCGGAACCTGAGAATGCTGTGGATGCTTTGCTTCGAGTGGCCACCGAAGAACCAAACCGGCACACGCTGGTCACCCTGGGCCCACTTACCAACATCGCTAAGGCCCTCGCCGAGGATCCTGACTTCCTCACCCGATTCGTGCACACCTACCTGATGGCCGGCTCGCCTGATGGGGTGGGCAACGTCAACCCCGTCGGGGAGTACAACGTCTGGGCCGATCCCGAGGCAGCCACAGCCGTGTTCGATGCTGCCGGGGCAAAAACCATGATCGGGTGGAACATCAGTCGGACTTACGCGGTGATGACTCCTCCGGAGACAGAACGACTGCGATCGTGCGGTCGGCTGGGCCGGTTCGCGGTGGACATCAACGCAGACGTCGACAAGTTCTGTCGTGACAATGGCCTGGCGGGGATGGACTTCCCCGATCCCGTGGCCATGGCCGTCGCCCTCGATGACTCGATCGTCACCGAGGCGACCGAAGAACGGCTAGTGGTTGGTCTCGACGGACCCACCCGCGGCGCCACGCTCCCTGATCGTCGGATCAAGTCCGAGCCCCCAAACATCCGCGTGGTGTGGCGTGTCGACGAAGCCGCCTTCAAGAACCGGCTCTACACCGCGTGTTCCGACAACTGAGAAGGCCTGCCGGAGGCGACTGGCCCCATTCGGTTGGGGCATTTTCTGAGGAAGATGTCGAGTCCCAGGGAGTGCCCACCAGGGGCCCCACCCGCTCCTGTCCGATTCATCGGCATCCCGCTCGTCGGCGGCGCTGCGCCTGACATAGATCGCGGCGGTGTTTCCCATGGACACCTTGGTTAACCCGTCTTGCGGACAATCCACGCTTCTTCGGTCGGCCATTGCCTTGCCCAGTCGAGATTCACGAACGGATAGCGGCTTTCTTCGGCGCCGACAGGTGGTTGAAGTTCGATGAGGTTTTCGACTTCGAACCCGCAGGCGCGCAGGAGTCGGATGCGGTCACCATGGGAGATGTGGAACTCGACCCCCGGATCATCGGGCCACTCAAGACGATGCATGCCGAATTGTGGGCGCTGCAACTGGTCATTGGCTGGCTCGTTGTCGTCGTGCACACAAAGTGTCATCAACACGGAGTTTCCTAGGAACGCCAGGCGGCCTCCGTGGCGCAGCACTCTCGCCGCCTCGGGAAGCCACCGGTACGGATCACACCAGATGGCCGCTCCGTATTCGGAGATCGCAAAGTCGAAGCTCTCGTCGACGAACGGCAACCTCTCCGCGTCGCCGTGAATGAGCGGAAACCGCAGGTCGAACTCTTTTTGGAAACTCGCTGCAGTCGCGAGTTGTGCCGCCGAGTTGTCGATCCCGACCGGTCGTCCGCCACGTCGCGCTAACCACGCCGAAACGTAAGCCGTTCCACATCCCAACTCGATCACATCGCCACCATCGAAGGGGTCGATTAGTCCAACCTCGGCCTCTGGGGCGCCGTAAATCCCCCACTGGGGCTGATCGTCACCCCAGCCCCGTCGGCCCGCCGCCACCCACTCGTCAGCCCAGCTGTCCCAAACAATCCGATTCAATGCCACATGGTCGGAGGACTCAGAACGATTCACCCCCACGAGTAGATCACAGGAATTTCGCGGGACGGTTTACTCACGAAGTTGACTACCCAGACAACCAAGGTCAGCACTTGTTGCTTATTTGCTCTGAACCTCTAGGCCAGGGACGGTGACGGGATTGGGCTCCGTCGGTACGCTGCCCGCATGTCGCTCATCACTCCCATCGGCGCCCACCTCATCGGTGGCGACTGGAGCACCGATGCTCCGGGCGGCACCGGGATCAGCGACAACCCGGCCCGGCCTGACGAGCCGGTTGGTGAGTACCCCCTCGGTGACGCTACAACGGCTGGCGACGCTGTAACCGCGGCTGTCAACGCTCAGGCCACGTGGCGAGATGCAGGCTTCGGGAGCCGTGCACGGGTAATGGAGCGGGCCGCGGTGCTGTTCGACGAACGGGCCGACGCTCTGGCTCTGCTGTGCACCATGGAGGAGGGCAAGACGCTGGCAGAATCCCGCGGCGAGGCGTTGGTCTCAGCCGAAACGTTTCGCTATCAGGCGGGACTGGCCAAGACTTCAACCGAACGGATCTTTCCGAGCAACAATCCTGGCGAGACCATCCGAACCGTGAGGGCCCCACTAGGCGTGGTCGGGGTCATTACCCCGTGGAACTTTCCGATCCTCATACCGGCATGGAAGATCGCCCCGGCTCTAGCTTCCGGAAACACCGTGGTGTGGAAGCCAGCCAGCAACACGCCACTGCTATCGGTCGCCATTGCCCGCTTGTTCGCCGACGCCGGCATACCGGACGGTGTGTTGAATCTGGTTCTCGGCCCCGGATCGACGGGCGGGGCGATTGTGGCCGACGACCGGGTCGATGGGGTCACGTTCACCGGGTCGGTGAGCGTCGGTCAGGGAATCCGTGATGTTGTCACAGCCCGAAACGGCCGCGTTCAGTTGGAACTGGGCGGACACAACCCATGCATCATTTTCGAAGACGCGGACCTCGATATGGCGGTCGCCGCTGCGGTCAGTGGCGCCATGGGTTCCACTGGCCAAAAGTGCACGGCTACCCGACGGATAATTGCGGTGGGGAACATCCACGACGAACTGGTCGACCGACTGGTCGACCGCGTCGAGAGCCTTGTAGTGGGTGACGGCCAGAACGCCGATGTGGGTATCGGCCCGCTGGTGTCACCCGGCGCCCACAAAGAGGTGGCTGATGCTGTGGCGCAGGCCGAGGCCGAGGGGGCCGTAGCAGTCGCCGTCAACTCCCAAACGCCGGATGGCCCCTGCTTCTACCCACCGACCCTGTTCGTTGGAACCACCGATCTCACGATCACCAACGAGGAGGTTTTCGGTCCGGTCAGCACGGTGTTGAAGGTCGACACCGAGGACGAGGCCTTCGCTATGGCCAACGACACAGAGTTCGGCCTATCGGCCTCAGTGTTCACCAACGACATGTGGAAGATCGACCGGGCCGTCCATGAACTGCAGGCAGGCCTCATCAAGGTCAACGGCCCGACCACCGGTTCGGAGATCCATGCCCCGTTCGGTGGCGAGAAGAACTCGTCGGGCCACGCGGCACGCGAACAAGGAGACACCGCCCAGGAATTCTTCACCCGGACACGTACCGCCTACATCAAACCCGGATCGCCCCACTGATCTTCCCCCTGCCGGAGGGGGGCTGCCACTCGTTCAATCGGGAGGCCTATGTACCCGGGTACCTGCGCCGGGGGGCGTACCACTCAACGGATCAGGAAATCGACTCGGGTGCTCGCACGATCCTGACGCTACCGGTCTAGGTGATCAGGCTCAGCGGCTACCGCTCCAGCGTGGAGACCACGCGACCATCGGAGGCGAGTAGAACCTCCCCGGGGCGCAGCACGGACAGTCAGCCACACCACGGCGGACAAAGCCACCCCGCCCCCGACCAGGGTGCTGGTCGTCGGAACCTCGCCGGGCCAGGCCCACAACCAGAGCGGCGCCAGCACGACCTCGGAGATCAGGAGCAAAGAGGTCTCCGCCGGGGGAACGAACCGATGGGCATAGTTGAACACCGGTGTACCCAGGCCGATCAGTAGTCCCCCACCGATAAAACTCATAGCCACGTCCCGGACCGGCAGGTCGAGGCCCGGTCCAACCAGTGACACCAGACCGGCCACCACGGCGACCATGAAGCCCGCAATCACAGTCGGAACCCCCGGGTCCCGGGTCGGGGAACTACGGATCAGGACCGTGTATCCGCCCAGGCAGACCGGAAGCAGGAGAGAGAACAGGATCCCGAGGCGATCACCGCCATCAAGCTCTCCTCCCACCATGATCGCCACACCGATCGATGCCACGAGCATTGCTGTCATCGTGTCCCGTCGGACCCTCTCCCGGAGGAACACACGACCAAGGATCGCCGCCACGAACGGGCTGGTGCACTGCAACAACAGAACGAACGCAGCGGTGGCCCGGCTTAGCGACAAGATGAACAGGACAAAGCAGCTTCCTAGAGCCAGGCCGGCCACCGCTTGCCAAGGGCCTGCTTCGACGATCGAACGGATCGGATTCCGACCGAGAACCATGATGGTCAGCGTGGCGACCACCGCGGCTGAGAAGCTCCGGTAGAACAGGTACTGCCAGGCATCGGCTTCCAGCAGAGCGCGAAAGGTCAGCGGTCCGAAACTAAAGATGGCCCCCGCAAGCAGAACCAGCATCGACCCCTGGAAGCGAGTTAGGGATCGATCCACGCCGTCCACGCTACGGGCCCGGCCAGCAGAACTACCAAAATCTCCCCTGGCACGCCCTCCAGGACAGGCATCTAGGCCTCCGTTCGGAGGGTCCGGCACTTCTGAAAGTTTGCCGATGGTCTCGGGCGCCGGGAGGCGACCCTTCCCGGTAACCGGATCCAGTTGGCCTTTGTGTCAGGCTCCACTCCGATCGTTCCACGGGAGGAATCCAATATGGCCACCTACGAATGTGCGTCCTGCGGGATGTCAGTGAACGCCACCTGCGGAGCGTGTGACGCCCCGCTGGTAGACGCCACCCTCACCAGGGACGACGGCTCGACCGTGCAGGTATCGAAGTGCCCCAACGACCACGGCAAGATCAAGTCGCCGATGTGCTGCGGTGCAGACATGTCGTGCGCCATGAGCTGAGCCGGGCCTGATCCCGGGCGTCAGCAGAGCGTCCGGAAGACGACCACCGGGGAGACCTGCCCGACGTGGTCACCCGACGCATACGTCTGCACCCGGTGGACGACCGGTTCGGTGATCCGACCGGCCGCCACGTCCGAGGCGAACCGGGCGGTGAAGCCGAGGTTCGTGAAGTGCTCGGGGTTGATCCCAATGGCAAAGAGGGCACCCGGGCGGGCGATGCGGTGGAGTTCGTCGAACGCACCCGGTCCGACATGCCCGTGTGTGAAGGTCCCGCAGCTGACCACCGCCCCGTACCCGCCGGTGGCGAGGTCGAGGGTGGCCGTCAGGTCCCCGACGTGGAGGTCGCCGTAGACGGGGCTTCCGTCTCCGGTGGACTTGGCACGGGCCTCGTCCAGCATCTCGGACGACAGGTCCAGGCCGTCCACGACCCACGACCCGAAGGACCGCAGTGCCTCACCCACCAGGCCTGTGCCGCATCCCACGTCCAGCACGGGGCCATCGTCGACGGTCGCCGCTTCGGCGAAAGCCCCGGCCACGCCGAGGTGGTACACGTACCCGTTGTCGGCAATGAACCCCGACTCGTAGGTGGAGGCCCAGCGGGCGTAGAGGCCACGGTTGTCATCCGGTGTCTCGACGGCGTAGGCGTCCGCCAGGTCGAAGCGCGGGCGGCCATCGGGCTGGGCGGCCTCGTGCCTACCGGTCATGTCCCACTCCCCTCCGGTTCCCGACGCCTCCAGGAGGCTATGTGCCTGCACACGATCCCCGTGGTGGGCCCGCCATGCCTAGCCGCGTCGCCTTGCCACCCACAAGGCCCGGCTACACGAACGCGACGGACCCGGGGCCTGGGCCCCGGGTCCGTCGAAGTTCTGGTCTGGCACCGTCAGGTGCCGGAGGAAGGTCGCCTAGGTAACCAGGTCCAGCTCGGACTCCGGGCCGGCGTTCTGGGCGACCGGGTCCACGGGGAGACGCCTGTCTGCGGCGATCTGACGTGCTCCCTTGAGGACGATGCGAAGCACGGGATCGCTAGATCCCATGGCGAAGCCGGGGCCCACGGCCCAGGAGACGGCGCGGTAGACATCGTCCTGTGGGTGACGGAGGCTGTGGATGGAACGGGTACTGAATCGCATGTGGATTCCTGTCTGAAGGGCTCCAACCGCATCTTCCGAGGATTCCCGGGTCGGCTGGTCTGCGTGTCTGGCCGAAGGCGGTGCGCTACCTGGAGGGAGCCCACCGACCGGTTCGGCCGTGGTCACATTCTGGCGCCGGGCGGACTCTGCGACACGGCGACTGTGGTCACACGTGACCGCCGTCGCAGCAGCATGACTGGGGCGGCACCACCGACACGTCGGCCTACTTGTCGAGCACCACCATGCCGCCAGGCAGGGCTATGTGGTCTGCCAGGACCTGATCGTCAGTGGCCATTCGCCAATCCAGGAGGGACGCCGCGTAGTCGGCCATGGCGGGGTGTGCGTCAAGGGGTCGCTGCTCTGCCGGGTCGTCCTCCAGGTCGTAGAAGACCGCCGGCCACCCGGCAAAGTGCACGTACTTGCCGCGCCGGTCCCTGTGCACCGCCAGATTGCAGAGGTGGCCCGGCAGGTCGACGGCGCCCGCGAAGAGGCGGAAGTCGAACTCCCAGTGCACCGCTGTCCGCCAGCCGTCGGGAACTGTGCCCTCCAGCCAGGGCCGGAGCGACATGCCCTGGCACTGGCGTGGCACCTCGACGCCAACCAGGTCCAACAACGTCGGCATAACGTCCACGTTCTCGGTGAAGGCTTCTACCACCGCACCGGTCGCGGCGGACGCTCCCGTCACGGGCGGGTAGCGGAGGATCAGCGGGATGTGGAATGCCTGGTCGAAGAAGCCCAGCTTGCTCATGAGGCCGTGGTCGCCCAGCATCTCACCGTGGTCGGAGGTGACCACCACGATCGTGTCGTCGGCCGCCCCCAGGTCCTCCAGGGCCCCCAGCAGCCGTCCGACCTGTGCGTCGACCTCGGCCATCATCCCGTAGTAGGTGGCACGCAACTGCCGGAGGTCGCCATGGTCGACCGGTGGTCGGGCGTGGCGCCAGGACCTGGCGGCGGCCAGGAACGGGTGCTCGGCGCCTGCTACGTCGACGATTGGCTCGGATACTGACGCCGGATCCACCATGTCGTTGTACGGCTCGGGGACCACGAACGGGGGGTGCGGCCGGTAGATCGAGGCATGTACGAACCAGGGCCGGCCATCGCCCTCTAGGCGTTCCAACTCGTCGACCACCTCGCCGACCAGAAAGGCCGTCTCGGTCTCGTCGGCGGCGAACGGTGGGGGAGGCCAACTGGCCCCCCGCCCCGCCGGTGTGGCCATGTCAGTCCGGGGGCGCAGGAACCGATCCGGGTCTGAGATGTCGTGCCCCCGCTCCTCCAACCACCGGTACCAGGCACCCCGGTCCTCGGGGAGGTCCAGCACCATCCGGAAACCGGGCAACGGGCCTTCGTAGTCCTCCAGTCGGGGGTCGTCGTCGGAGACCGTCCGAGGGTCCACGGTGGTGTCGGTGTGGCCGAACAGCAGCGGGTCGTAACCGGCGGCACGGGCCTCCAGTGCCACGTTCGTGAACCGGGCGTCCAACGGCGTGCCGTTCTGGACCGACCGGTGGACGTGCTGGTAGGTGCCCGTCAGGAGGCTGGCCCGACTGGGCCCGCACGGGGCGGACTGGGCGTAGTGGGAGGTGAACCTGATGCCCTCGGCGGCCAGGCGGTCCAGGTGTGGGGTCTCCACCACCGGATGTCCCGCAGCCCCGAGGCAGTCGCCTCGCCACTGGTCGAGGGTGATTAACAAGATGTTCGGACGACGCATTCCAACCCTCCGGGCCGTGGCTCCGTTCTGCCATCCTGCCAGCCTCCACAACTAGTGTCCGACGATGGCCATCCGCCCCCTTGACGCGATCCCACGCTCCGGACGCCAACTCGGACTTCTCCTGGCCTTCGCCGGGATGTTCATGGTCTCCACTGACTCACTGTTCATACGGATAGCCGAGCGGGACTCGCAGATCGACGGTTGGACCATTGCCTTCATGGTCGGCCTTTTCTCCACGCCGGTGGCATGGTCCATGGCCACCCGGGCGCTCGGGCGTCGGGTCCTCGCCGAGTCGATTCTGTGGCGACGACAGTTGCTGGCCACCGGCATCCTGTCGGCGATAGGCACCACGGCATTCCTCACCGCCGTGACTCTCACCGCCGTGTCCAACGTGGTCGCCATCATCGCCGCCGGTCCGATCTTCGCTGCCGTCCTGTCTCGGATCGCCCTGCACGAACGGACCTCTGGCCGTACCTGGCGGGCCATCGCCTGCACCCTGGGCGGCATCACGGTGATCGTGGGCGGCTCCATGTCCAACGGCGGCGTCGGAGGCGACCTCATGGCCCTCGTGGCCATCATGGGGTTCAGCGTGAACCTGGTCATCTGGCGGCGCTACCCGGACCTGCCCCGAACCCTGGTCGTCGCCATGGCCGCCACGATGACCGCACTGCTCACAGCGTGGCCGGCCGACCTCGCCCTCGTCGACCGGCGGGCCTTCTTCGCGACTCTGCTGATGGGAGGACTGTTCGGCCCGGTGGCAAGGCTGTGCATGTCGACCGCCACCCGGCACGCGCCGGCCGCCGAGGTCGCCATGTTCACCCCGGTGGAGACGGTGGCAGCCTCGCTATGGGTCTGGCTGTGGTTCGACGAGGTACCGCCGACGCCCACCTTCATCGGCGGGGCGCTCGTGGTGGCCGCAGTCACCTACGGGCTGACGGGTCCGGCCCGCGAGGTCGACCCCGTTCCACCGAGGCAGTCGTGACCTCTCCACCGACCGAACCAGACAGTGCCATCGACCCGGTGCTGGCCATGCTGGCCCTACTGGGGGTGGACCATGAGGTGATGGCGTGCGACCCCGACCTGGCCGATACCACCGACTTCTGCGCCGCCTACGGAATCGACCCATCCGACTCCGCCAATGCCATCTTGGTAGCCGGAAAGTCGAGACCCGGCCAGGACCGGCCGTTGGCCCTCTGCATGGTGCTCGCCACCCACCGGCTGGACGTCAACGGCATCGTCCGAAAACGGCTCGATACCCGGAAGGCCTCCTTCGCCGGGGCCGAGGAGACCGCACTTGTAACCGGTATGACGATCGGAGGGGTGACACCGTTCGGCCTGCCCTCCCCGCTCCCCGTCTGGATCGACACAGCAGTCATGGCCCGTGACCGGATCGTCGTGGGCGGTGGAAGCCGCGATCGCAAGCTCCTGATTCCACCCGCCGGGCTGCTGAAGTTGGCGTTGGCGGAGGCCGTAGACGGCCTGGCCCGCCCCGCACCCATCGACTCCTGACCCACCCCGGGGCAGGACCGCTTTCAGGTGCTGCCCTGGTCCGCCAGGTACTCGACCAGGGCATCACGGGCTCCACCTGCGGGCGCCTCGTCGACCAGGCGCCGGACGGTCTCACCGCGACCCATGGCGGCGAGTAGGTCGGCTGCGATGGTGTCGACCAGGCACACCACATCCAGGCGCGTACCTGCGGTGAGCGGATCGGCGATGAGGCCATCTATGGCAGGGCCACAGGCCAGCTCGGCCCTCACCAGCTTGACTGCAGCCGCCTCCAGCTCGTCGAGGGCATCCAGCGCACGCATGACATGAGTCGCCTCGTGGTCGGTGAGCATGGCGACGAGTGTGGACCGGACAGGCGCGCTAGACGTGGATGCCCCGTCACGGTCGCCGGTCGTGGGCCGGTACGGTCCGCGGCATGGAACTGGTGGAAGTACAGAGACTCATGGAGGACCTCTACGGAACCGCCGATCGGGAGCGTGGGATTCCAGCCACCGTCGCGTGGCTCTGCGAGGAGCTGGGCGAGCTGGCCCAGGCCACCCGCAAGGGGACTCCGGAGGAACAGCTCCACGAGTTGGGCGACGTGCTGGCATGGTTGGCCAGCCTGGCCAACCAGTTGGACCTCTCCATGGACGAGGCGATGGCCCGCTACGTGGCGGATCCTCCCTAGACGGCACCCGGCCGGGTGGAGTGGGCCTCAGGCCCGTCGGCGCATCAGTTCCTCAGCGATCTGGACGGCGTTCAACGCAGCACCCTTCCGGAGGTTGTCGCCCGACAGGAACATGGCCAGACCGTGCTCAAGGGTCTCGTCGCGGCGGATCCGACCAACGATCGTGCAGTCCACACCGGCGGCATCCAACGGTGTGGGAACGTCGGCCAAGTCGACCCCCGGGGCCTCGGCCAGGAGTTCCGTGGCCCGCTCTGGGCTGATCGCCCGTTCGAAGTCGGCATGGACCACCAGCGAATGTCCGGTGAAGACCGGAACCCGTACACAGGTTCCCGACACCTTCAGGTCGGGGATGCCGAGGATCTTGCGACTCTCGTTGCGGAGCTTCTGTTCCTCGTCGGTCTCGCCCAAGCCGTCATCCACGAAGGACCCGGCCTGGGACACGACGTTGAAGGCGATGGTTCGCGGGAACAACGCTGGTTCGGGAAAGTCCACCGCCCGTCCGTCGTATGTCAGGTCCTTCGCGTTCTCGAGCACGGAAGCCACCTGGCTGTCCAGCTCGTCCACGCCGGCCAGGCCGGCGCCGGAAACGGCCTGGTAAGTGGCGACGGTAAGGGACCGCAACCCTGCTTCGGCGTGCAACGGAGCCAGGACCGGCATGGCCACCATGGTCGTGCAGTTGGGGTTGGCGACTATGCCCTTTGGAATGTCGCCCAGGGCCTCTGCGTTGACCTCGGGTACCACCAGCGGGACGTCGGTGTCCATGCGCCAGCCGGATGAATTGTCGATGACCGTGGCACCGGCGGCGGCGATCCTCGGGGCGTACTCCATCGCGGCGGTCCTACCGGCGCTGAGCAGGGCGATTCCGATCCCGGCCCAGTCGGCCGTGGCGGCGTCCTCTACCACTACGTCACTGCCTGCCCACTCCAGCGTGGTACCGGCGGAGCGGGCAGATGCGAAGAAGCGGATGTTCCCCACGGGGAAGGATCGTTCGTGGAGGATGGCCCTCATGACCCCTCCCACCTGACCCGTGGCGCCCACCAATGCAATGTCCATGGGCCGAAGGCTATCGACGTTCCGCACGGCGGTAGTCCCGGTATACGGGGTGCCGGCTGCCTTCCGGATCAGTCTTCCGGAACCTCCGCAAAGAGATCGGCAAGCGACTCCATCAGCGGATAGCCGCTGCCGCACGAACCGGTCACGAAGGCCGAGAGGCGCTGGGCCGAGAGATCCAGGTCGGCGGCCTTCACGTCCGCCGAGTCGAAGATGTAGCTGAACACGAGGGCCTGGATGCGGGGCATGGTCACCGTCTCGGGGTCCAGCCGGTCCAACTGGACTCCCAAGTCGGCGTATACCCCAGTGAGGAGTCGCAGGTCGAAGGACATGGCTGGCGGCACGCGGTTGCTGGTCCATGCCAAGAGGTTCCGGGTGGCCAGCAGGAGCGCGTGGTGGCTGCGCGCATCGAGCGTCCCGTCGACGGCCACGACGGACTCGACCTCGACCACGAGCTCACCGGACACCACTGCCAGGCTTGCACAGAAGCCTGTCGCCGCATCCGGTATCGGCCCACCGGCCAGCGTGGTCGTAGAAACGGGCACGGTCATCGTCGGCACGGGCACGGTCGTCGTCGAGACGGGCACGGTCGTAGTCGGGATGGCTGGGACTACTGTCGTCGAACTCGCCACGACCCGACCCTGGTCGACCGTGGTCGACGGTGGCACCACCTCCGTGGCCCCTCCGCAGGCCGCGGCCGCTGTCAAGATGGCCACCGACGCCGCCCAGCGGACAACGTGGTAGTACCGACCGTGCGATCCCATCAGGGGGTGGCTCCGACCCCGACCAGCAGCTCGAACAGCATCGAGGAGGACTCACCACAGGTCTCGACCAGATGGGCCCTCAACCGGCTGGTGGCGGCAGCCAGGTCGCCCTCCACTCCAGACAACTCGGCGGAGATGCGGGTCATCATGCCCAGGAAGGCGACCATGACCTCTTCCGCGTCGTCGGTGTCCAGGTCGGGCCTGGCCAGGCCTTCGACCATCAACTCCCCCACCCTCGCCGTGGTGTCCCGCACCAGGATCGCATCGGCCTCCAACTCCGGCGGGACCTCATCGGCCAACCAGGCGAAGATCTCGTTGGTGACGACGAAGACGCTGGCCAGGAGCATCGGATCCGGTCCGAGATCGGCCCCATCGGTCGCCATCAACGCAGCCATCATTTCGCCGAGCCGGTGGGAGAGCTCGACGCACACGCCCGGGGTATCGGCATCCACCATCTCGAACGCAGCCATCGTCCTGCACCGCATCGTGTTGGCAAGTATCGGCGTCCCGGCCAGCAGGTCGGTGGCCTCGGAGACCTCGAAGGCCACGAAGCCGAGGGCGAAGCGCGCCTCCAGATAGGGAGCCAGGTCGTCCGGCTCGACTCCCTCCAGCAGGCAGGTGGCATCGATGGCCAGGGAATCCGGATCAGCCTGGATCGCGTCCCGCAGCCCCATGGTGACGACCTCGATGACCAGATCGCAGTCGAGCAGTGCCCGGACCGCCAACGCCGACTGGCCCGGCCGTGGGCCGTTGCGGGTCAGGGTCACGACCTCCACCGGTTCCAGCTCCTCGAGAAGGCGGTCGGCCACGCAACCCAGATCGTGTTCAGTCAGGCCGCCCAGGATCGGTGCGGAGTCGGCTGCCCCCGCCACGAAGCCGTCCCTGGCGCCAGCCGGTGTGACCGTCGTGGTGGCCACCTCCAAGATCGTCGTGGTCGCTACCGGGGCGGCCGGCTCCCGGCCCCCGTCGGTCGACCCACAGGCAGCAGCCAGGAGGCATGACGACAGGACCACCGCAATGGCCGCGCCGATCCGTCCCGGCTCACGGAACCGCACCCCGTGGATCAGGCCCCGGCCAGTCCGAAGGCGTCGTGGAGCGCCCGAACGGCGTCCTCGACCTGGTCACCGTCGACCACGCAACTCACCCGGATAGCCGAGGTGGAGATCATCCGGATGTTCACGCCACATGCCGAGAGGGTCTCGAACATGGTCGCCGCAACACCGGGGTTCGAGCGCATCCCCGCACCGATGACGCTCACCCGGGCGATCGTGTTATCGGAGGAGACCCCTGCCGCTCCGATCTCGACCGCTAGCCGTTCGGCCAGCTCGACGGTGCGCGTCAGGTCCGCGTGCGGAACGGTGAAGGAGATGTCCGTCACTCCGCGGTCCGACACGTTCTGGACGATCATGTCCACGTTCACGTCGAGGTCTGCGAGTGCCCGGAAGACCCGGGCGGCGATACCCGGTTGGTCGGGGACGCCGGCGATAGTCATCTTGGCCTCGGACGTGTCGTGTGTGACCGCCGAGACGATTGCCTGTTCCATATCGGTTTCCTCCTCATCGACCCACGTCCCCTCCTGCCAGGTGAAAGCAGAACGGACATGCAGCCTCACCCCGTGGGTACGGGCGTACTCGACGGATCGCATGGACGGTTTCGGACATCCGGTGGCCGTCATCTCCAACAGTTCGTCGAACGAGACCGTTGGCATGCGTCGGGCGGTCGGCACCAACCGTGGGTCGGTGGTGAAGACGCCGGTGACGTCCGTGTAGAGCTCACAGGAGTCTGCGCCGAGAGCATGGGCTATGGCCACAGCCGTCGTGTCCGACCCTCCGCGCCCCATGAAGGTCACGTCGTTCTCCGTCGAGACCCCCTGGGATCCTCCGACCACCGGGACCCTCCCCGCTTCCAGGGAGGCCCGGACCCGATCAGGTCGGACGTCGAGGATCTTGGCGTTCCGGTGGTTGTCGTCGGTCAGGAAGCCGGCCTGGCTACCGGTGAACGACTCGGAGTCGATTCCGATGTTGTGGAGGGCCAGGCACACCAGGGCCATGGCCTTGCGTTCACCGGCCGTTATGAGCATGTCCATCTCGCGACCCGGCTGGACGATCGAAACCTCGCCCGCCAGTCGCAGCAACTCGTCGGTCTCGTTGCCCATGGCCGACACGATGAGCACGACCTGGTTGCCGCGCCTGACGGTGCGGGCGACGTGACCGGCCACCTCGCGCATGCGTTCCGCATCTGCGACCGAGGTGCCGCCGAATTTCTGGACTATGAGGGCCACGGACACCACGATACCGGCGAGGCTCCGAGGCACCGGGCGGGATTTTCGACAAGCGGCCCGCTGCATTCCGATCGAGCTACGACCCTCGGTAAGGTGCCGCCCCATGGCCACCAAGTCCCGTCGTCCCGCCCCGCCGTCAGCAGCCGAACGGTTCTCACCGACGACGCGGATCGTGGCGGGGCTGCTGGCCTTCATGATGGTCGGCAGCCTGATCTTCGTGGTGGTGGCCGGTTCCGGCGGCGGCTCCAGCGCTCCGGCACCGACCCTGCCGATACCGGAGGACTGCCCTGCCCCGGACAGGTCGGGTGCTCCGCAGCTGGCCTTCGACTCACGTCCCACCTGGTGCCTCCGGTCCGGTGTCACCTACACGGCGGTGTTCGACACCACCGAGGGGGAGATCCGAGTGCAGCTGGACCGTTTCCGGACTCCGGAGACCGTCAACAACTTCGTCGTCCTCACCAGGTACGGGTACTACGACGGCACCCTCCTCTTCCGCTTCGATCCGACCATCGCCATAATCCAGGGAGGCGCTCCAACGACCAACAGCTGGTCGGATCCGGGGCCCGGCTACACCATCCCCGACGAGGGTGGCCAGTTCCTGAAGATGTCTGACGGAAGCATGCGCGGGCCCTTCAGCTACAGGCCCGGCGACCTGGTCATGGCCCGGTCGGCCGGACCGGACAGCTCGGGCGCCCAGTTCTTCTTCGCCACGGGCCCAGAGGTCTCGCTGCTGGACAATCAGGGTACGTACCTGGTCTTCGGCCACGCCGATGAGGCTGGCATCACCGTCCTGCAGGCGATGATGGATCTCTACGAGCTGGACGACTCCTCGCCCTACGGCGGTGGTCCGATCCGCGACGTCGTGGTCCGCTCCATCGCCATCGAACTGGGCTGACCTGCGGGCCGTCACCTGGTTCGGAATCGCTCCGATGGGCCGTCACGCACCCGTAGAACCACCAGCCAGTTCCTGGGCCTTCCCGTCCGCCCGGTCAGCCGACGAGCATGGCGTGGTGGGCGTCGGGGCCGACGTGGATCCCGGAACCCTGCTGGCCGCCTACCGGCGTGGCCTGTTCCCCATGCCCGTGGAGACCGGCGGACCCATGGCCTGGTGGTCCCCCGATCCCCGGGGCGTCCTGGAGCCGGTTGGGATGAGGATCAGCCGATCGCTGAGACGGTCCATGGACCGCTTCGAGGTTCGCGTGGACACGGCCTTCGACGAAGTGGTGGCGGCCTGCGCCGATCCGACGCGGGAGCACGGCTGGATCGACGGGCGGATCTCCTCGGCCTACGTGGAACTCCACCGCCTCGGCTGGGCCCACTCGGTCGAGGCCTGGGACGAGGAAGGCCTCGCCGGTGGGCTGTACGGGGTGGCCATCGGCGGGCTGTTCGCCGGAGAGTCCATGTTCCACCGTCGGACCGACGCCTCCAAGGTCGCCCTCGCCGGCCTCACCGACCTGTTGGGCAATGGCGCTGACCGGCTTGTGGACGTGCAGTGGTGCACCCCGCACCTGGCTCGCCTGGGAGCCGTCGAACTCAGCCGGGAGGACTACCTGGAGCGCCTTCCGGACCTGACGCTCGCCGCAGGCCCGAACTGGCCGACCCCAACCACCTGACGCCCGCAACCGGACCTGCCCGTATGCATCGAGCCTGCCCGTCGGTGCTCAGCCCCGATGCGTCCGGAGGCCACCCGAGTGCCACCACCGTCCGGAGAACCTCCAGGCGGTAGGTGCGGTTGGAGCCTCCACGGCCGCCGAAGGCTTAGGCCAGAGCACCTCGTAGGCGGCGAGGATCGCTGCCAACTCCTGCTCGGTGGCGCCCTGGGCGACGATGCGGACCATCGAAATGCCGGCCCCTAGAGGGGCACGTTCCCGTGCTTGCGTTGGGGGATCTCCTCGTGCTTGGAGACCAGCATCTCCATGCCGACGATCAACTTGATCCGGGTCTCAGCGGGATCGATCACGTCATCCACGTAGCCCCTCTCGGCAGCCACGTAGGGGTTGGCGAACTTCTCCATGTACTCCTCGACCAGCTCGGCCCGACGGGCCTCCGGGTCGGCTGCGCTCTGAAGCTCCCGCCGGAAGACGACCTCCACCGCGCCCTGTGGACCCATCACGGCCAACTCGGCCGAGGGCCATGCCAGCGAGAGGTCCGAGCCAACGGACTTGGAGTCCATGACCACGTATGCCCCGCCATATGCCTTCCGGGTGATGACCTGAATCCTGGGCACCGTCGCCTCGCAGTAGGCGTACAGCAACTTGGCACCGTGCCGGATTATCCCGCCGTACTCCTGGTCGACGCCGGGCAGGAAGCCGGGAACGTCGACGAAGGTGATCAGCGGCACGTTGAAGGCGTCGCAGGTGCGTACGAACCGGGCGGCCTTCTCGGAGGCCCCGATGTCGAGTACCCCGGCGAAGTGCATCGGCTGGTTGCCGACGACGCCGACGCTCCGGCCGTTCAGCCGCCCGAAGCCGCAGACAATGTTGGCGGCCCATGCCGAGTGGTACTCGAGGAACCCGCCGTCGTCCAGGACCGTCTCGATGACCGTGCGCATGTCGTAGGGGAGGTTGGCGCTGCCCGGCATCAAGTCCACCAGCTCGGGACAAAGGCGGTCCGGTGGGTCATCGGTTGCGAAGACTGGGGCCTGCTCGAGGTTGTTGGAGGGCAGATGGGTGAGGAGGGCCCTGACCTCGTCGAGTACCGACTTCTCGTCGTCGCCCACGAATGTGGCCACCCCCGACTTGGTGGAGTGGCTACCGGCACCACCCAGTTCCTCAAGGGTGACGTCCTCACCGGTGACCGTCTTGACGACATCCGGCCCGGTGATGAACATGTGGGACTTCTCGCGGACCATGAAGATGAAGTCGGTCATGGCAGGGCTGTACACGGCTCCGCCAGCGCACGGACCCAGGATGACGCTGATCTGGGGTATCACCCCGGACGACTGGACGTTGCGCCAGAAGATCCCGCCATAGCCGTCGAGGCTCACGACGCCTTCCTGGATGCGTGCTCCGGCTCCGTCGTTAAGGCCGATCATCGGGGCTCCGACGCTCAGGGCGAGGTCCATGACCTTGTGGATCTTCTCCGCGAACACCTCGCCCAGGGCGCCACCAAACACAGTGAAGTCCTGGGAGTAGAGGAAGACCTTGCGACCGTCGATCGTTCCCCAGCCGGTGACCACCCCGTCGGTGTAGGGCCGCTCCTGGATCCCGCTCTCGTGCGCCCGGTGCCGGGCCAGCATGTCCAACTCGTGGAATGAGCCGGGATCCAAAAGGTGGTCGATGCGCTCACGGGCCAGCATCTTCCCCTTGTCGTGCTGGCGTTGGACGGCCCGCTCGGTGCCGGCATGGATCGCCGCCTCCTTGCGCGTCCTGAGGTCCTCGAGACGTTCGTTCATCGGATCATCGGCCATGGTGGCCACAGGGTACCGAACTGGAATCCACGGACAGGATCCACCGTCCACCGGTACGTTTCACCCATGCACGATTCACCTGTCAGAGGAGGGCGCCATCTTGGGGTCTTCTGTGGATCCAGGGACGGCAACGACGATGGCGTCCATGCCCTGGCCCGGGAACTGGCTTCGGCCATGGTGGCCGCCGACATGGGTCTGGTCTACGGAGGAGCCGGCATCGGCGTCATGGGCACGCTGGCCGACGCCGTGCTGGAGGCGGGAGGCACGGCGGTCGGTGTCGTACCCGTTGGGCTGTTCAGCAGCGAGGTCCCCCACGGGAACCTCACGGAGCTGGTGGAGGTCCCGGACATGCAGGCCCGGAAGCGGGCGATGTACGAACGCTCCGACGCCTTCTGTGCGCTGCCTGGCGGCTTCGGAACCCTCGAGGAACTGTTCGAAGCCGCCACCTGGACGCAGCTGGGCCTCCACGGCAGCCACAAGCCGGTCGTCCTGCTGGACCGGAACGGGTTCTGGTCCGGTCTCGACGAGTTCCTGGACAGGTTGGTTTCCGATGGTTTCGTGAGGCCGGAAAGCCGCGGGATCGTGTCGCGGGTGACCTCCGTCGCCGAGGTGCTAGCGGTCCTGGATCGGTGACCACCGCCTCAGGTGGCCCGACGACGAGGTCAGTTCCGGTCGTCGGCGAGGCGTCGTGCCATTTCGGCCAGCCGCGGGGCGTCCATGTGGGAGCAGACGTCCTCGAGGTGGTCCGCGGGACCGGTCCAGCGCAGATCCTCCACGTCGGCCATGACCGGTGCGTCCAGATCCAGGGTGGCCAGACGTCGGTATAGCAGGGCACTTTCCCGATCGGCAGCGAGGGTGCCAGCCAACTTCGTCGCCCCTCGTACCGGCACGTCCCATTCAGCGGGATCGTCGGGGATGGCCTCAAGGTGCATATACCGGGCCAGGATCATCGCCGAGGACTTGGCGCCCCAACCGGTGAGGCCGGGTATGCCGTCGGCCGTGTCGCCCACCAGGGCCAGCCAGTCCGGGATCGACTCCGGCTGCACGCCGAACTTCTCCACCACCGCGGCCGTGTCGTAGGTGATCTCCCGTCTGCGATCCACCTGGACGATGCCGGCGACGTCGTCCACCACCTGGGCCAGGTCCTTGTCGGGGGTGCACACCAGCACCCTCGCCACGCGCGGGTCGGCTGCGGCAAGGACCGCCGCGGCACCCATGGCGTCGTCAGCCTCGTGCCGGACCATCGCAAGGACCGTGAACCCAGCAGCCTCGAGGGCGGCCTCTAGCAGGGGAAACTGGGCGAACAATTCCGGTGGCGTACCTTCCCCGGTCTTGTAACCGTCGAACAGATCGTTGCGGAACGACTCGATCACCTTGTCCGTGGCCACCCCGACGTGGGTGGCACCCTCTTTCAGGAGCCTCAGCATTGAGCCCAGTACCCCGCGGGTCGCAGCAACCTCGACGCCCTCTGCCGTGACGTGCGACGGCACGGCGAAGTGGTGACGGAAGAGCTCGTAGGTGCCGTCCACCAGGTGGACGTCGATGCCTGCCATGGAGCCTCCAGGTGCCCCGACTACTCCTGGACCAACTCGATCAGCGTTCCGAACGAGCCTTTCGGGTGGACGAACGCCACGGTCGTGCCGCGTGACCCGGGACGTGGAGCCTCGTCGATCGCCCGCCCGCCTGCCGCCACGATGGCCGCCAGGGCCTCGACGCAGTCATCGACCCGGTATCCCACGTGATGGATGCCCTCACCCCGGCTCTCTAGGAATCTCGTGATGGCTGAATCGGGTCGGGTTCCGGTCGTGAGCTGAATGTAGGACTCACCGACGCGCAGCAGGGCCTCGTCGACGCCGTCGCGTTCCACCATCTCCCGGTGGTTCACCTCGGCGCCGAAGGCCTCGCGGTAGTAGGTGATGGCCGCTTCCAGGTCGTGGACCGCTATGGCGATGTGGTCGATCTGGGTCAACAACAAGGGAAACCTCCGGGATTACAGGTGGCGCTGACCACCATCGGGTCCCACCAGGCCTGACCGCCTGTGGAAAGACCTGTGGATAAGCACCGCCGGGGCCGGAATTGGCTCTCTCGGCGCCAATTGCCCACTTTGTGGCGAAAACACGGTGATTTGGCCCTGACTTGTAATGATCTCTTCACTGTCGTAATATGATTGCAACAGTTGGGAATCACCCCTCCACCCAACTCGGAAACGACCCTCCGGTCTGGCAGGAGCCACCGGGGGGCGTTTCCATGTTTCGATGCGGTATTCCACAGGCGGGTCACCCCCCATCCAGGCGCCGCCGACCCTCCAGGGCCCGACCCAGCGTCAGTTCGTCGGCGTACTCGAGGTCGCCACCCACCGGCAGGCCGCTGGCGATCTTCGTAACCTCCACGCCGAGTGGGGCGAGCAGGCGAGCCAGGTACATCGCCGTGGCCTCGCCCTCGATGTTGGGATTGGTGGCGAGAATCACCTCGACCACCCCCTCCGGGTCCAGACGGGCCAGCATCTCCCTCACCCTCAACTGGTCTGGACCGATGCCTTCTATCGGGCTGATCGCTCCTCCCAGCACGTGGTACCGGCCACGGAACCCACCGGTGCGCTCCACGGCCACGATGTCGCGGGGGTCCTCCACCACGCACAACACCGAGGAGTCCCGACGGTCGTCGGTGCACACCGCACAGAGCTCCCCCTCGGCCAGGTTGAAGCACCTGTCGCAGAAGCGGACCTTCGCCTTCATCTCGTCGATGGCCACCGTCAATCGGGTCGTGTCCTCCACCGTGACCTTCATGAGGTGGAGGGCCAGGCGCTGAGCGGACCTGGGTCCGATGCCCGGCAGGCGCCCCAGCTCGTCGATCACCTGCTGTACCGAGTCGGCGTACACGTTCGTCGCTCCGTCCGCCGGTCAGACCGGGTCGACCAGCGAGGCGCCGGGGAACGCCTGGGTGAGCTTCTCGACGGCCGAGCCCTCGGACATGTCGGCGTCCACGAGACCATCCAGGTCGATGGACTCCTCGACCACCGGGGTGGCGACCATCTGGGGAGCGACCGGAGCGGAGGCGTCCCCGTCCACCACCAGCCTCACGGGAACCGTGCCGCCGAATCGGTCTGAGAGGACCTGCTCCAACTCTGCTCGCATGTCCTCACAGCGCCGCATGTGGGGTTCGTTGGGAAGCGCCATGACGGCCGTCCCGTCCTCCACCGCCACGAAGCGCGCCGCGGAGAACCTGGCTCGAGCCTTCCTTCCCAACCGATCCAGGAGGTCGCCTCCCCATGCCACGACGAGCTCCTCGCTCGTCACGACCGTGGCCGAGCCTGCCGGTGCCTCCGCTACCGGACGGGTCGCCAGCACCGGCTCCTCACCGGCAGCGGACTGGACCGCCACTTCCTCGGCGGGTTCCGGCGAACCAACGGGCGGCGACTCGACGCTGGCGGCAGCCAGCCTGGCTCGGCCCTCAGCCGCCGGCCCGGTGCGGCGAAGCGGGGGCGGGGGCGGGGGCGGGGTGGCACCGCTCCCCGGAACCGCAACGGCAGCGCCGCCGGCCAGGGCGACCTCCAACTTCTCGACCCGACGGACGAGGGCCTCGAGAACGGCCGGATCCCCAGCCCCGGACACCTCCGACGCAGTGAGCCTTACCAGGGCCACCTCCAGGTCCACCCGCGGATCCGGGGACCGTCGCATGTCAATCAGGGCGGTACCCAGTACCTCCAATGCCCGTGTCGTGACCACCGGCGTGACCATCTCGGCGAATCGCTCCGCTCGCTCACGGTCCGCCGCGGCCAACTGGGTTGGCGGCACGCCCATGGCGATGAGGAAGGCCTCCCGGAGGGAACCCAGCAGCGCCTCTCCGGTGACCCGCGGCTCCCGGCCGCGCGTGATGCCGGCGGCCAGGGCAGCCAGGGCTCGAGCGGTATCCCGCTCGGCGAGGGCGGCCAGCAGTTCGTCTGTGGAAGTCTCGTCCCGGGTGATCCCACCCGCCACCACCCTGTCGAGTGCCGACAGGGCGTCCCTGGCCGAACCCCTCCCGGCCCGGACGACATGGGAGATGCCGTCCTCGTCCACGTCGAGGCCGGCCTCGGCGATCACGTCGCGCACCAGGGACTCGAGTTCGGTAGCCGGCAGCAAGTTCAACTCCAGGTGCTGCGACCGACTCCGGATGGTCTCGACCACCTTGTGTGGTTCGGTGGTGGCCAGGACGAAGACCACGTGGTCAGGGGGCTCCTCCAACGTCTTGAGAAGGGCGTTCTCGGCGCCAGCGGTCAGCATGTGGACCTCGTCCAGGAGGTACACCTTGATCCGACCGGGGGTACCGAGGGCGACCCTCGCCAGCAGGTCGCGCATGTCGTCGACCTTGTTGTTGGACGCCGCATCCAACTCATGCAGGTCGAACGAGGTGCCGGCGTCCATGGACACGCACGACTCGCATTCACAGCAGGGTTCGCCGTCCACGACAGCCGTGCAGTTCAGGGCCTTGGCCAGCACCCGTGCGGCCGTCGTCTTTCCGGTTCCGCGGGGTCCACTGAGTAGGTAGGCGTGGAGGACGCGGTCCTCCCGTACGGCGTTTCGCAGGGCGGCAACCACGTGCTCCTGTCCCCGGATCTCCGAGAATCGCCGGGGCCTGAAGCGCCGGTAGAGCGATGTGTACTCCATGGTCCGACCCTACATCGGCACCACCGGAGGGGCCTCGGGTCTCCGGACCGCTGAGCGGCGGAGGGAGTGGGATTCGAACCCACGGTGACGGTGAAGCCACACACGCGTTCCAGGCGTGCCGAATCGTCCGCTCTCGCATCCCTCCGGGACCCGGCGCGCGGCCGGGTTCCGGGCGACAGGATACCGAGCCGCAGGATGGGATACGGACGGCGCGGGTATCGTTCGGGTGCACCCGTCCTCGAGTGTGGCGGTCGGGTCCTGTGCGACCGGGCCCCGTGAACCGGGTCAGGGCCGGAAGGCAGCAGCTCTCAGCGGAACTCCCGGAGTGCCGCAGACCGCCTGGCCGCCACTCTCGAGGACGGGTGCCGCTGCGCCCGGACCTAACGTCGCGTGCATGGAGAATCCGGACCCGACCGTCGAACCAACCGACCAAGACCACCAGGCCGACCATGACCTGATGGGCGTGGCGCTGGCCGAGGCCGCCCTGGCCGCTACAGCGGGCGAGGTCCCGGTCGGCGCCGTGGTGGCCGTAGATGGTCGGATCGTGGCCCGACGGCACAACGAACGCGAGGCCACGGGTGACCCGACGGCCCACGCCGAGATCCTGGCGCTGCGCGATGCCGCCACCGAGCTGGGGACGTGGCGCCTCGACGATGCCGTCCTGGTCGTGACCCTGGAGCCCTGCCCGATGTGTGCCGGAGCCGCCTGGGCGGCCCGGATCGGTCGCCTCGTCTGGGGAGCACCCAACCCGGAGGCCGGAGCCGTAGGTTCCCTCTACAACCTGGGTTCCGATCCACGCCTGAACCACGAGTACCCGGCGACCGGCGGCATACGGGCCGGGGACTGCGCCGGACTGCTCACCTCGTTCTTCGCCCGACACCGCTGACCGGCGGCCGACCGGTCCGGTTGGCCGCCCGTCGGCACCTCAGTAGCCTCGTCGGCGGAAGGTTGCCAGAGCGGACGAATGGGGCGGCCTCGAAAGCCGTTGTGGCCTCCGGGTCACCGTGGGTTCAAATCCCACACCTTCCGCCACCAGTGACCGGGTCCCCGACCCGGTCACTGCCGCGTTCAGCCCACGTCGACAGGCTCGGAGATGGCCCGCCAGAACCCGATCCCGTGGTCCCATTCGGCCAGGCTGAGGGTGTCCCTGGCGTCGTACTTCCCGGGGCCCAGGGAGTTGTAGGGCTGCCCCGAGATGGAGAACGGTCCCAGGGTGGCCGTCGCTGCGGCGAACGATTCGTTGGTCAGGTCCGGGCCGGCCGCCGTGGCGATCTGGCGGAACAACTCGAACAACCGGCACGAGCTCTGTGTGGCGGCCCAGTAGTTGGGCTCGCCCTCCTCCAGCAGCTCCACCGATCGCACCTCGAGGCCCAGGCCCGCCTCGATGATGGCCAGGCAGTCGGCCATGGCCGGGTCCGTCGACGAGGTGAACGACCGGTTGGTCAGGAGGGTGCCCGCTCCCTCGATGCCCAGTGGGGGGTCGGTCTTCCAACGGTTGGTGGAGTCGCCGTTCAAGATGAGCACGGTGAACTCGTCACCCAGTTCGAACAGGACCTCCTGGGCGTAGGCGGCCTCCCCGATGAAGAACACGGTGGACACGCCCTCGGCCCGCGCCCGTTCGAGGACCACCTCCATGTGGGCGATGGTGGCCGACTCATCGCCGGTACTCGGGTTGTAGGTGGCGACGGCCACCTCCGCGCCCGCATCCTCCAGGGCCACCCTGGTGTCAGCGATGGTCGCCTCGTAGTCGCCGTTCGCCCCGTAGAGCATGAATGTGCCAAGGTCTGCCAACCGTCCGGTCTCCCGCAGCAGGTTCACGAACGCCCTGCCACGTCGACCCAGGCTGATGTCGTCGCTTATCCAGGTGGCGGTGATCCGCTCGAGCTGTTCGGGTGTGGGCTTTCCCCCGACCAGGATCGTGTCGTACAGGCCACCGAAGCACTCGTTGACGCTCTCCACGCCTGGGCCGGCGAACCCGTTCAACACGGCGAACACCCGGTGGTCCTCGGCCAGCTCCACGCACACCGCCTCAGCCGTGGCTGCACCCACCGGGAGGAAGGTCCCGTGGATGACCTCGACCATCCGGCCCAGGATCCCACCGGTGGCGTTGACGTGGGCGACGTAGGTGTCGACGGCCGGCCCGTAGTTCGCATACGTGAGGTTGAACCCGTAGGTCGAGTTGAACTTCTCGAAGTCGATTGACGTGAATCCAATCCTGATGGTCTCCGAGGTGACGCCCCGGAAGGAGTCGGTCAGGACGATCGGGGCCGCCGTGGTCGTGGTCTCCGACGGCGCCATCGTGGTGGTGGCCTCAGTCGGGTCCTGGGCAGGCGCCTCGGTCGTCGTCGTTGGCGCCTCGGTCGTCGTCGTTGGCGCCTCGGTGGTCGTCGTTGGCGCCTCGGTGGTCGTCGTGGGCGCCGTCGTGGGCGACTCGGTAGTCATCACGGTCACCTCGGTAGCGGTGGGCGCCGTCGTTGGCGATCCGCCACCGCCACATCCCCCGGCGAGCAGCACAAGGGCCAAACCCAGCCCGATGAATCGTCGCATGGCTCCGTCCACGTCCGGCCCCTCCCTCCGGGCCCACCGTGGGCCCGGCCACCTCCCCAGAAGGTAGACGGGATCCGGTTGGTCGGTCACCAGCCTGATAGGACCGATCGGCTGGCCTCGACAATGCGGTGGGCCATCGGCCCCATTCCCAGCTTGGCCAACCCGGTGTTGAAGACCTCCGGCATGACCACCGGATCGGCGGAGATGCCCCGCAACAGGCCGAACAGGTGCTCGTGGTCGACCACCCCGTCACCGGGCAGGGGGCGGGCGGCCAGGCACTCAGCCATCGGATCGTCCCACGGCTCGGGTCCGGCGTCACATAGTTGGAACACCCGGATGGCATCACCGGGCATCGAGGCCAGGGTGTCGGCGTGGCGGCCATATGGCCCACCGGGCTGGCGGAGCCAGTGCCAGGAGTCGAGCAGCACCCCCACGTTTGGACGCCCCGTCCGTCGCAGGAGGTCCCAGCAGGTCGTGATGTCCGGGATCCCTGACCACGGGAGGAACTCCACGCAGATGGACACGTCAACCTCGGCGGCCCGATCGGCCACGGCAGCGAGGTTGGCCACCGTCGCCTCCATGGACCGGAGGTCCGGTTCCAGGACCACGGCAGCCAGGTTCGGTGACCCATGTGCCGATGCGATGTCGATCGACTCCCGTGACGCCTCCACGGCCGCGGCGGGGCTCGTTGCGTTGGCCCAGCCGTAGATGGCCTCGACGCAGACGACCCGGAGGCCTGCAGTGCGGAGTCGGGACCTGATCCGCGCGGAGGACCAGCCCTGCGCCTTCAGCAGGACCTCGTGGAGGGTCCAGTAGGAGATGCCGGCCACTCCAGCATCGACACTCGCCTCCACGTACTCCTCGAAGCCCGCTCCATCCAAGGAGAACGTGTCGGGTAGCAGAGTGCTGGGACAGAGGTACAGGTCGTCACGCCGACGACGTTCGTCGATCATCTCGAGGCTCCCGGTGCCGGGCTGGGCCCCAACCGGGCCAGGAGGGCGGCCACCAGGTGGTCGATCGTCGACTCCGGAGGTGGTGCCAGCGTGAGGCGCCCATCGCGCCAGAGGGTGGCGAAGCCCCAGACCAGGGAGAGCTGCAGGCGGGTCCAGTGGACCCTCTCGTCGGCGTCCAGGCCCAGCATCTCCAGGACCGTCTGGAGAGGGCTGCCGACGCGTTCCACTGCTGCCAGAAGGTCGGGATCGTCCCCCGGCGGGTGGATGGCGGCGCTGAAGCGTCCCGGCCATGCCATGGCGAAGCCCAGGTGTGCCCGGACAATGGCGTCTACAGCGTCGGGACCCGACCGCCCGACGGCGGCCCCGGTCACAGCATCGGCCAGGTAGGCAAGTGACTGGAGGGCCAGCATTCGACGCAGTCCGTTCACGCCGTCGACATGGGCGTAGAGCGACTGCGACCGGATCCCCAGCCGTGCAGCCACCATCGACGGCCGTACAGCGTCGATGTTCCCTACCTCGTCCAGGACCTCCAGGGCGGCGTGGACCACCCGGTCCCTGGTCACACCCCGTCGTGCCGCCATCGCCCCTCCATCGGTTGGCTTGCAAAACTAGTCGAAGTAGAGCAGGCTGTTGTCTGATGACTGTAGACACGACAGGTTCGCCCACCGACCTCCTCGAGGTGGACGACGATGCCGACCTGATCGAGGTCCTGGCCTCCCACGGCTGGGGAGACGGCCTGCCGGTGGTTGCGCCAACCTCCGAACGGGTGGGCGCGATGCTCGCCGGCTGCAATGGCCACGACCCCGAGGAGGTCGTGGCCAGCCTCCCACCGCGGTTCGGCCAGGCAACCCGGCTGGCCATCGCCGTGAACGCCGTGATGGCCGGCTGCCTACCTGACCACCTCCCGGTCCTGGTGTCGGCCGTGCGGGCCCTGGCCCATCCCGACCTGAACCTGCGAGGAGTCAACGCCACCACGCACTGCGTCGCCCCCCTCCTCGTCGTCCACGGCGACGTGGCCCGTACTGCCGGCTACCACGGTGGCCTCGGGGCGTTCGGCCCTGGAAGCCGGGCCAACGCCGCCACCGGTCGGGCCCTCCGCCTCATCCTCCTGCACGTTGCCGGTGCCACTCCGGGCGACGGCGACGCCTCCACCCAGGGTGGGCCCGCCAAGTTCGGCTTCTGCGTCGCCGAGAACCTGGAAGCCTCGCCTTGGACCGGCTACGCGGCCTCAGTCGGGGTGGAGGCCCCATCGGCGGTGACCATCCACTGCGGCGAAGCACCACACAACGTGCACGACATGGAATCCTCGAGCCCGACCGGAATCCTCGACAAGGTGGCCTCGGCAATGGCGACCACCGCCCAGAACAACGCCTGCATCAGCCAGGGCGAGTACCTGGTGGCGCTCTGCCCGGAACACGCCGCCACCTGCGCCGACGCCGGATGGTCCCGGGGCGACGTCGCGTCCTACCTCTTCCAACGCGCCCGACTGCCCGTCGGCGAGCTGAAGCGGGCCTTCGGACAGCGGGCCTGGGCTCCCTGGATGCAGTACCTGAAGGATGGAGACGCCGCCCCGATGACCGGACACCCCGACAACATCCGGATCATGGTGGTGGGCGGCGCCGGCAGGCACAGTTCCGTCATACCCAGTTGGGGAATGACCCGGAGCGTCACCGTTCCCGTCGAGCCGTAGGAGCACCCGTGCAGATACACCCACCCACCGGCGTGGCCAGCACGCCGCCGATCACCCTGGCACCCACTCCTGCTGTCCTGGCCGGCAGGCGGATCGGCATCCTCGACAACCGCAAGCCCAATGCCGGCATCCTCCTGACACGACTGGCTGAGCGGCTTGCCGCCCGTACGGGTGCCGAGGTGGCCCTCGTCGAGACCAAGAACGCCGCCATCCCATGCGAGGACCAGGTACTCGGCCGACTCGTAGAGGAAGTGGAGCTGGTCCTCACCGGCACAGCCGATTGAGGAAGCTGCACGTCGTGGAGTGTCCACGACACCGTGAAGCTGGAAGGTGCTGGCATCCCCACCGTGCTGGTGGCCACCGGCGAACTCCGCCTCCTCGCCGACCAGACCGCCGCCGACCTGGGCCTGGCCGGCCTCCGGATTGTCTCGGTGGAACACCCGATCGGCGGGGTTCCCGAGGCTGCGATCCTGGACCGGGCGGACGCTGTGGTCGACGAGGTGCTGGGCCTGCTGACCGACATGGCCGGGTGACCGGTACATGAGCATCCCGATCGACCACGCGGGCCGCACCGCCCTGGTGACCGGCGCGGGCGCCGGCATCGGCCGGGAGATCGCCCGATGGCTGGCCCGTGCCGGCGCGGCGGTGGCCGTCAACGACCTCAGGCCCGACCGGGCCGAGGCGGTGGTGGCGGAGATCACGGACGAGGGATGCACGGCTATCGCCGTGGCCGCCGACTGCCGGGACGAAACCGCCGTGGACGCCATGGTGGCCACCGTGGCCAACCGCCTGGGTGGCCTGGACATCGCCGTCAACAACGTCGGGATGCTGCCGCCCGGTCGGCGGCCACGACCCTTCGTCCGGTACCGGTACGACGACTGGCACGACATCATCGACCAGAACCTCATGGTGGCCGCCCTCTGTGGTCGGGCCGAGGCCGAGCTGATGGTCGAGAGGGGAGGTGGTTCGATCCTGTTCGTGACCTCCGGGGAGGCGACCCGGCCGTCGCCGTACAACGCGGCCTATGCGGCGGCCAAGGCGGCGGTGAACCACCTGGTCACATCCCTGGCCGTGGAGTTGGGACCGGCCGGCGTCCGGGTCAACGCCATGGCCCCGGGAACGACGATGACCGAGACGGTGGCGGCCGCATTCACCCAGGAGCGCATGGATGCGATCGTCGAGGCCACGCCCCTGCGACGCATGGTCGAACACGATGAGCTGGCCCGCCTGGTGGTGTTCCTAACCAGCGACCTGGCACGTTGCATCACTGGACAGTTCCTGCTGGCCGACGCCGGGGCGTTCCTCTCGAGGAGCCGACCGGCCAACGACGAGGGACTTACCTCCCCCATCCGGTAGGGCCCTGCCGACCGCCCGGACCTCCGACAGTCGGAGACACCGTGACCAGACCCCAGGCAGTCGCCGTGGGTGTGCCTAAAGGCCGATCTGGTGGTGGGGTGGCACCTCGAAGCGACCGATGGCATCGGCCCGGCTGTGCAGCAACCCGACGGTGTCATCCAGGTTCCGACCGATGATGAACTGTCGCCTGGCGGTGCACTCGACCACGAAGCGACCCAACTCGTCCAGGTCGGCGACCGTGACATCCCGGCCGGCCTGCTGCAGGCGGTCCTTCATCTCGGCGAAGGACATGCTGCTACGACCGGTACCCCCGCGTAACCGCTCCAGGTCGGCCGGTCGGTTGCGCTGGGATGTGAACAGCCCGGTGTCCATCAACCCGCCGGACGGGTAGAACACCGACGCTCCCATGGCCTCGGACTCGGCCCGGAGCTGGTGGTCCAGCGTCTCGGTGATGCAGCTCACCGCCGCCTTGCTGGAGGCGTACAGGCCGGCCGAGGGCACCGGTGCGAAGCCACCGTCACCCGAAGACGTGTTGACGACGTGTCCCGGCTCGCCGGATTCCAGCATCCGGGGAACGAAGGCCATGATCCCGTTGGCCACGCCGAACACGTTGACCCCGTAGCACCATCTCCAGTCATTGGGCTCATGGGTCCAGATCCGGCCACCTCCGCCCGAACCCACTCCGGCGTTGTTGTAGAGCAGGTTGCACCGACCGTGCACCGTGAACACCTGGTCCGCCACCGAATCCATCGAACGATCGTCGGAGACGTCCGCCAGGATTCCGGAGATCCGGCCCGCGAAGGAGGCTGACAATGTGGCCACCGTCGTATCCAGGACGTCCTGTTCGATATCGGCCACCACGACCGTGGCGTCAGCCTCCAGCAGGGCACGGACGATTCCCCGACCGATGCCGTTGGCCCCACCGGTAACGACCGCGACCGACCCGGCCACCTCCAGAGGAGCCGCCATCATGCCGCCACCTCCTGGGTCTGGTTCTGCGGTGCCATGCCGGGGCAGCCCTTGCCCCTCTCCGGGATCTCGGAGTACGCGATGCCGCCCGCCACATGGGCCTTGGTCGGGCAGAACTGCTCGGCCAGGGGTCGCAGCTTCTCGACGTCGAACTTGTAGAGACTGGCTGCATTGGTCGTCAGCAGCATGGTGGCCTCGTCCTCGGTCATCTGCCCGAAGGTGAGTCTCAGGTGCTCGTCGGTGTGGGGATGTGACCCCTCCACGTGTGGATAGTCCGAACCCCACATGACGTTCTCGAGGCCGATCTGCCTGACCACCTCGGTCTCGGTGGGGCGCAGGAAGCTGGCTCCGACGTGGCACTGGCGCTGCCAGTACTCCGACGGGCGCAGCGACATCTGGGCCACGGCGACGCCTCCGAAGATCGCCTCGGAGCCGTACGTCGAGTACTTCATGCGCTCGTAGAACGAGTCCAGCTTCTCGAGGGTGTCGGGCACCCAGGCCGTGCCGGTCTCGGTGTTCACCCACTGGAGGTCGGGGTGTCGCTCGAACACTCCGGAGAACATGAGGTGCCACAGGCCCCGCTGGCTCCACCATGAGACCTCCAGCATGAACATCGCCAGCGACGCCGGGAAGTGGCTTCCGAAGTTCGGCGTGGCACCACCCGAATGGTGGTTCAGGGGCATGTCGCAGGCCTCGGCGGCGGCCCATATCGGTCGGTAGGAGGCCGAGTAGAGGGGCTCGAACGGCGAGTCGGGAGGAGCGCCGGGCACCAGGATCCCGCCACGCAGCCCGTTCTCAGCCGCCCATTCGATCTCGGCCACCGACGCCTCGACGTTGCCTAGGAAGATCTGGGCGATGCCCGCCCTGCGCTCCGGGGCCTCTGACACGAAGTCCAGGAGCCAGCGGTTGTGGGCCTGCAGGCCCGCCCACCTACGGACCATGTCATCGCTGTAGGGAGGGGCCTCGAACTGGCTGGCGGCCGCCGGTGCGAACGGTGGCTGGGTGTTGGGGAACAGGACCGCGGCCACCACGCCGTCGGCCTCCTGTTCTCTGAGGCGACGCTCGCTGGACCAGTTGCGGTCGCCGTCCACTTCGGGGTCCCCGTCCACACCCACGTTCAGCGGTGACCGCTCGGCGTCCTTGAACACCTCGGCGGTCCGCCGCTCGGCCGCCTGTACCGATTCGGACCACTCGTCGAAGTCCGCGTGGTACTTCTTCTCCAGGTACGGCTTGTAGTCGTGCAGCGCCGCACCACAGTGGGTGTCGGCCGAGATGACGACGTGTCGTTCGCTCATCGTGTTGTCACTCCCAGGTGGTCGGGTCGGGGTCCGGAGTCGGTGTCGGGCTCAGGCGTACTGCATCTCACAGCCGTACTCGCCAATCCACCAGCGGGCCTTCTCGACGGCGTCGGCAGGCGTCCGCAGGTCTGGTGACTGGCCCAGCGTCTCCGGCGTGGGCCCGATCCTGTCGGCCACGACACGCAACCCTGCCTCGTCCAGGCCGTAGCAGTCGATGGCGTTGAGACCCAGTAGCCGACGGGTGTCCTCGATGGAGACGTCCCGGAAGTCCTTCTCCAGGCGCTCCACGGTGTTCGGCCAGGACCCCTCGGGATGCGGGTAGTCGGTTCCCCACATGAGGGCGTCTATGCCGTTGACGTGGCGTCGACGGACCTCCTCGGTGGACATGGTGGAGGCGCCAATGAATACGTTGCTCCCGAAGTACTCGGACGGCAGGCGAGAGATGAGGCCCTTCATGCGGGAGCCCATCTTCTTGATCTTCCAACTGGCTCCGAAGTTGACGTCGGTCTTCCAGAGCAGGTCGCCGATCCAGTACGAGCCACACTCCACCACGGCGTACCGCAGGTTCTCGAACCGGTCGAACTTGCCGGAGAACAGCAGCTGCCAGAGGATCCGGTGGGTCCAGAACGGGACCTCGCTGATGTACATGGCCACGTTCGCTCCGTACGAGTCGAAGTCGGCCTCGCCGGAATGGGTGTGCACCACGAGCCCGGTATCGGCACAGGCCGCCCAGACCCGGTCGTAGTGGTCGGTGCCGTAGGCCGGGAACCCATGCCACATGGTCGGCACCATGATCCCCTTGATCCCCGGCTTTCCGGCAAGGGACTCGATCTCGGCCACCGCCAGGTCCACGTCGTGGGTTATGGGCACCAGCGCCACGCCGGCCCGACGTACCGGGTTGGTGGCGCAGAACTCCTCCAGCCAGCGGTTGTGGGCACGGGCTCCACCGAAGGCCAGCCGGGGGTCGGTGATCTGGCCTGCATGCAGCCCGGCGCCGAACGGCGGGGACTCCT